>Ga0214472_10000045_pt1 | contig 176170 bp, 157 predicted proteins | sample RVTome_6_FD_207662 | JGI IMG/M metagenome (GOLD analysis project Ga0214472, IMG submission 207662) | Soil microbial communities from uranium-contaminated site in the Upper Colorado River Basin, Wyoming, United States - RVT140D175 | ecosystem: Environmental > Terrestrial > Soil > Contaminated... | reverse complement strand
CGCGCGTGATCAAAGCGTATCGGGTAAGCGCCACGCCCAACCGCCCCGCGCGGTCATGGAAATCATGTCAAGGGGCTGCGCCGCGACGAAACTGGCGAGTCACGATCGTCTTCTTCTGGCCGTTAGCTTCCTCTCTGCTTTTGGCAACCATGACCGTGATAGCTGCCGTCGGCCGGATGCCCCGCAGGATCGACTGCTCGATCACAGGACGGTTTCGTGATGGCGGGTAGCAATACAATGCTGCAGTTTGAGCTTTCCGAACAACCAATCCGCAACGCATGAAGCTTCCCATTGATGTCGGTAGCGGCCCGGTCAGTTCCATTCCGCATCCGTCAAATCCCCACGACCCATGACTGCTCCCGCAAAAAGCAGTCTTGAATCAGAATACTCTCCGTCTGTGAGGTCGCGCGGCGGTGAGCGGGCGTCTGGGCGGAGTGCGTGACCTCATTGAAGCCGTGCTGAGCGAACCCGCAGATGCGCTCGCAACCAATGGGATTCGCGCCGCGGCGCTGGCTCCTGGTGACCAGATCCGTGGGTGCAATGCTGTTGCACGGCAAAATCCTGCGCTCCCAGTGGAGGTGTTGCGCTGCGAAGATAGAGGCGCTGAACTAATTGGCCCAATTTTGCCGGATTCTTGCAGGGTTGCGGTGAAGAATGATATGGACAGCAGTCTCGCCTATTGCGGTTTTGGTGTAAGCGACGTCGAGGCATGGACTAGCTTCGCAGTCGATCAGCTTGGCTTGATGCGAGCGGGCCAAGGTGACCCGCCGCACCTGCGGATCGACGACCGAAGCTGGCGAATCGCGCTACACCACTCACCGAAGGACGACCTGCTTTATGCAGGGTTTGAGATCGAGGATGAAGAGCAGCTCGAAAAACTCAGGGTGAAACTCCTAGGGTCGGCAATCGAGGTTTTCGATCTTTCCCAGACCGACTGTGACCAACGAAAGGTGCAACACGGGTTCCACTTTGCCGATCCGAACAGCGTTCGGCTTGAATTTGTGACCGGACATGCCAAGGCCGATACGCCGTTCCAGTCAGACAAGTCGCGGGGCTTCGTAACCGGCGATCAGGGACTGGGGCACATCGTTCTCGCCGTGGCCGATCTCGAACAGACGATCAGCTTCTACGAACAGCAGCTCGGCATGCGTGTGAGTGACTATATCACCGTTCCTATGGGCGACGCCAAGCTTCGCATCGCTTTTCTGCACTGCAATCCGAGGCATCACAGCGTCGCTTTCGCGGTGATGCCGGGCAAGAGACTGAACCATCTCATGATCGAGGCTCGCGCGGTGGACGATGTGATCTTGAGTCACCGCCGCTGCGTCGACGCCGGGTTGAAGACGGGCGAAATTGGCCGCCATCCCAATGATCTCATGCTTTCCTATTACGTCACGACGCCGGCCGGCTTCGACCTGGAGTTCGGATGGGGCGGCCGGATGATAGAGGGCGACTGGACCGTCGCCGAATATGATCAGATCAGCCTTTGGGGGCATCAGAAAACATGAGCGAGCAAATAATTCCGGAATCGCATTTCGCGGAGATAGACGGAGTCAAAATCCATTTTCACGAAATCGGTGAGGGCGCGCCGGTCATATTGCTCCACGGCGGAGGGCCGGGAGCAAGTGGATGGAGCAACTACGGTCGGAATGTCCCGGAACTCGAGAGTTCCTTCCGCCTGATCGTTCCGGACCTGATCGGGTACGGCCAATCCGGAAAACCGCATCTCGAAGGCCCACGCTTCGCGATTTTCGCGAAAAGCATTTTTGGTCTGATGGACAGGCTGGGAATCGGAAGCGCGCACGTTATCGGCAATTCGCTTGGCGGCGGAACCGCGATCAAGATGGCGCTTGATGTGCCCGAGCGAGTAGATCGCCTGGTCCTGATGGGGCCGGCGGGATTGCTGTGTCCTCAGACGCCCTATCCCACATTGGGCGTTCGGCAGATCATGGAATTCTACAGCGGCGAAGGCCCCACGCTGGAAAAGCTCCGCGCCTTTCTTCAGACGATGATCTTCGATTCCTCTCAGCTCACGGACGCGCTGTTACAGGAGCGCCTCGCGGCCGCGACCGCGCCCGATCTCATCGCCAACCCCCCGCTGGGAAAGGGCGGCCCACCGCCGATCGAGCAGCTCTGGCGTGAGGATCTCTCGCGTATCACACACGAAACGCTCATCCTGTGGGGACGCGAGGATCGCGTGAATCCGATGGATATGCATCTGACGTTGCTCGCGCAGCTTCCCAACGCCCAGTTTACGGTTTTCACGCGGTGCGGCCATTGGGTGCAGTGGGAAAAGGCGGAGGCCTTCAACGCGCTGGTGGGCTTGTTCCTGGCTGGCGGCATTAAGCTGAACTAACCGACCGGCTTCCCGTTTTCGGAGATGAAATCATGTCTTCCGGCTCCGATCCCTGCAACCGCTCCGATGAGGAGACGGTCGGCGCTGCCGTGCGGCGGGCGGCGCGCAAATATGGTGGCAAGCTGGCGCTCAGCTACGAGGACCGTGAATGGAGCTTTGCCGATCTCGACCGTGCTGCCACGTCTGTCGCGGCCGCTCTGCTCGCGTCGGGTCTGGAGAAGGGCGACAGGCTTAGTGCCTATGCCGGCAATTCCGATGCCTATTTCATCGGCTGGCTTGGATGCGCGAGGGCAGGGCTGGTGCATGTGCCAGCCAATTACAATCTGACCAAGTCCGAGGTTGAGTATATATTGCGGCAATCGGGCGCCAAGGCGGTCTTGTGCGATGGTATCCACGCCAAGACCATAGCCGAGCTGGAAGAAATTCGCATTCAAGCCATCGGGCTGGCCTCGCAGGACGTGACGCCCGATATACTCACCCTTGCCAATGTGACCGCCACCGCCGTTCCGGTGAGAGTGGAAGGCGGGGATCTCGCGCAGATACAATATACGTCGGGAACGACCTCGGCTCCGAAAGGGGCGATGATGACGCACCGGGCGATCCTGTTCGAATATGCCTCATGCATCCATGATCTCAGCTATGGACAGGACGACAGGTGCCTGGCGGCGTTGCCGCTATACCATACGGCGCAGATGCATGCGTTCACCATGCCGCAGATGCTGGCCGGCGCTTCGACATGGCTGATCGACAGCCCGCAACCCGAACAGGTGTTTTCGTTGATAGAAAAGCACAGGATCACATCTTTCTTCGCGCCGCCAACCGTATGGATCAGCCTGCTACGCCATCCGGATTTCGACAGACACGATCTCAGCTCGCTGGAGAAGATCTATTATGGTGCGTCGATCATGCCGGCACCGGTTTTGAAGGAGCTCGGCGAACGCCTACCCAGAGCTGGTCTGTACAATGTCTATGGGCAGAGCGAGATCGGGCCGGTGGCGACCGTGCTGTTGCCGCATGAGCATGCGGAACGGCCGACATCGGCCGGCCGTCCCGTGCTGAATGTCGAAACACGGGTCGTCGATCCAGAGATGCGCGATGTTCCATGCGGGGAGCAGGGCGAAATCGTCCATCGGTCGCCACAGCTCCTGACGGGTTACTGGAATCTGCCCGAAGAGACCGAGCAGGCGTTTCGTGGCAGCTGGTTTCATTCGGGCGATGCCGCCTATCGCGACGAAGCGGGCTACATCTACGTGGTCGACAGGATCAAGGACGTCATCAACACCGGCGGCGTGCTGGTCGCATGCCGGGAAGTCGAGGATGCGCTGTTCTCACATCCCTCGATTTCGGAGGTCGCTGTCATTGGCCTGCCGGACGAGAAATGGATCGAAGCGGTGACGGCCGTCGTCGTTTTCCGGGAAGATCAGTCGGCCGAACCCGAAGAGCTGACACGGCACGCAGAGCCGATGCTCGCCTCGTTCAAGCTGCCCAAGCGCTATTTCTTCGTCGAAGAGCTGCCGCGAAATGCTTCCGGGAAGATCCTGAAGCGCGAATTGCGGGATCGCTTCGGTTCACCCCACTGAGCGACCCATATGCCGGGCGCCGACTTGTTAGAATTATCGGATATCTTCGAGGGGCCAGTCGCCGAGGCTGCGCCGGGACGCCGCGTTGCGATCAAGGATTGCATGGATGTGCGGGGATTGCCCACCGGTTGCGGCTCGCGCGCCTTCGAAGGGGCGCAGCCCGCCAAGGACGATGCCGAGGTCGTTGCTCGGCTGCGCCGCGCGGGCTATGTCATCCTCGGCAAGACGACGATGCACGAGCTGGCCTTTGGGGTGACCGGCATCAACGACTGGGCCGGGACGCCGCCCAACGCCCTTGATCCTCAGCGTATATTGGGCGGATCGTCGAGCGGCTCCGCCGCCGCCGTGGCGCACGGCCTCGCGGATATTGCCATCGGCACGGATACGGGCGGCTCAATCCGCGTGCCGGCCGCTTGCTGCGGAATAGCCGGTCTCAAGCCCAGCTTTGGTCGCATAAGCCGGGTTGGAGTCCTTCCGGCGGTCACCACTCTTGATTGTGTCGGGCCGCTGGCTGGCAATCCTTGCGGGCTGATGGAGGCGATGGCGGTCCTTGCCGATGATTTCCTTCCCGAACCCGTGGAAGACATCGTCGTTGGCCGGATCGCCGTGAATGCCGAACCGGGCATCAACGAGGCGGTCGATGTCGCATTGGAAGCCGCCGGCGTTCCGGTGGTGCCGCTGGCATTGCCAAATCTCGGGAGAGCGTTCGAAGCCGGCCTGTCGATCATCAATCGGGAATCTCTAGCAGCCTGGGGCCATCTGATCGATACGGGCTTGCTGGGGCAGGACGTCCAAAAGCGATTGGAACGCGCGGGCGCCGTCACCCGATGCGAGATTGAAGCGGCCGAGGCCATGAGGGAAGTGTTCCGAGAGGAAGTGAACCGGCTGCTCGATCAGGTCACTCTGCTGGCATTGCCGACTATGCCATGCTTTCCGCCAACGATCGAGGAAGCCCGCCGCGATCTCAGCGCCGTTGCACTCACGGCGTTTGTGCGCCCCTTCAATCTAAGCGGTCATCCCGCCCTCAGTATGCCGATCTGGCGATCGCTTGGTTTTCCAGCCTCTTTGCAACTCGTCGGCCGGCACGGCGCGGATGCGCTTCTCTGCCAGATCGCGATTGCGCTGTCGTCAAAGGTCAAGGTCTTGGCGCGGTATCAGTAACCGGCAGTCGCTGCGCCGATATCTCAACCGGTGCCGCGTGGCGCTAGCGGTGGATGTGGTGCGCGGCTAGTGCGCGGGATTGTGGAGCGATACGAGAAGTTTGCGAGTTAGATGATCTTCATTTGTGACCTTTCAGACGTGCCGGAAGAAGGCGGATTGCGTGTCGAGCTTCCTGCCAGGCCCCCTGTCGCCGTCTTCAGGGATCAAGGCCAATATTTCGTCCTCGACGACACCTGCACCCATGACCATGTGTCCCTGGCCGACGGTGAGATAATCGACGGACAGATCGCCTGTCCGCTTCATTACGGGATGTTCGATCTCAAGACCGGGGAAGCGACGGCATCACCCTGTTACATTCCCTTGAGAACGCATGACTTCACGATTCTAAACGAGAAGCTGTATTTGAACGACAGCCTTCGGCCAGTCGATGACGAGCCGGCTTTATGAGCACATGATTATTCCCGTTACGCGGGCAGCGGCTCGCGATCGGGATAAGAGCCGATCGTCCACAATATAGAAGCGCCCATGGGGCAGAACAGCAAGGCTATCATGAGGACGAGATCGTAGCTGCCGCCAAGCGATAGCAGAAGCGCGGCCAGAAGCGGGCCGGTTGCCACACCGAGCGCGACGCAGCCGTACAGATACCCATACAGCTCCGAAAAATGGGCCAGTCCGAACAGTCGGGCGGTGAGATAGGCGATCGCGTCGCCCTCCGACCCGCTGCCGATACCGAGCAGTATCACGGCCAGCGGCAACCAGCCCGCCGGACCGTATAAAAACATGGCGATAGCCGCGCTGGTCGATATCATGGGTAGTATCGCCACGCGTGGGGTGTTCACCTTGTCCAGCAGCAATCCGGCGATCACACGGCCGAGGATGAGACCGGCACCCAGAAAAGCCGCGGTGCGAACCGCTGTCTGATAATTCAGGCCGTTTTCACTGAGGATGGGAACAAGATGGATGGCGACGCTCCCCAACGCCGTGGCCACAAAGAATGACGCTGCTCCCAAAGCCCAGAATCTCCTGCTTGCCAGTGCCTCGCGCGCGGTAGTGCCAGCCATTGCCCTCGCACCGCCACGGTCGTCGGATACGGGCGCCGGCTTCAGCAATGTCAGCACCACCGGCAGGGGCAGCAGAACTATCGCGGCACAAGCGAGATAGCCGGCACGCCATCCATGGGCCGGGATAATTTCGGCAAGAAACAAGGGCACGACGATGGCTGTGACGCCGGAACCGATCATCATTGTGGCCAGAGCCAGACCCCTGCGTCGCTCAAACCATCCGTTGACTGTTCCCGCATAGCCGACGGCTGTGGTTCCCGCCCCCGCGACGATGATTGTGCCGTAGCCGGCGAAGAAGAGAGCGATCGAAGCCTGCATGAGCGACATGGCTGTCATGGCAAGCGCGAGGAGCGATATCGACCAGACCAATATGGTCCTTGCCCCGTGCCGATCGAGCATTTTCCCGACCACAGGCCCGGTGAGGAACATGCCTAGCGTCAGGATCGTGCCCGCGATTCCGATGGCGCCCGGCGTCCAGCCGAACTGATCGCTCAGGGGGCGACGAAGGACGAGAGCGAATATAAGGGAACCGCCGCGGCCCCGCACGCATAGCCTAATGTCGCGGCGAACAGCGGTTTCCAGCCCTTGCGGAACTCATTGTCAGGGGCGGTCAGGGATCCCCGCCTTTGTTGCGACAGGCAAGGCTTCCTTGAAGCGGCTTCGGGGGCGGACGCACCATGATGTCTCGATCAGGTTGCATGGACCTGGCTGATTGCGGTCTCTCGATGGCCTGCGTCTAGAACGAAACGGCAGCAGGTGCGCGGCAAACGCAACGGAGTCGCCCATATCCATGATTTCTGGGAAAATGGGCGGAATTCCGGGGAGGGAGGATTTACGGTCCAAGGATCAAATGGTATGAAAATCCCCAAAGGGTGCGCGACATTCTGATAATGGGAGGATAAGATGTACCGCCAGGGTATGAGGTCCAATGCTCTCGTCTCGATGATAGATTATTCCATTATCGCAAAAATGCAGCGCTTCGAGCTGAACAATATCGATGATGTTCAGTCTTATATGAGCGAGGTGCTTTGCCCCCATCGATTGAAGTCGGGAACTCGCTCGATCGATTTCATGCATTCGCGGGCGCATATGCGCGATATCAGCTTCCATTACATGTCCTATGGGATGCTCAAGGATCCCATCGACATGTACGCGCCGTCGCTTGGTGACTCATATATTTTACTCTTGAACCTCTCCGGCTTGTGCGAGTTGCGCCAGGGCCGGAAAGTCACGGTTCTGGAAGAAGGGGCGCTGATCGTCGGCAATACCGACACCCCCGCCATTACCCGGATGCACGGCGATTATCGCCGCTTCGCGATCAAAATTCCCAAACTGGCAATCGAGCGCGTGCTGGCGGCGGAGCTTGGCTATTTCCCGACGGAGAAATTGCGGTTTGATTTGATGCCCATTCGGCCCACCGAAGAACATGCGGCTTTGTTCGGCATTGTGCAGCTTATCTGCAATGGCGCAAACGGCGGGATGATGACACTTTGCCGAAGCCGGACGGGGGCTCATCTGGAGCGAGCTCTGATTTGCGCCATTCTTTCGACTGTGGAGAGCAACTTCAGTTCCCGCCTGGGCGGCAATTCGGTGCGGATATTGCCATATTATCTGAAGAAGGTGATGTCCTTTATCGATCACCATGTGAGCGATCCTATCGCCTTGCAGGACATGGTGGATGCCTCAGGTGTTAGCACTCGCTCCCTTCATGCGAGCTTCCGTAAGTTTCTGGATACATCGCCGATGGCTTATCTGCGAAATTATCGACTCGATCTCGCCAAGAAGGAACTGCTGCTGGGAAACCAGGAGCGAACTGTGACGGAAGTGGCGCTGGATTGCGGCTTTACGCACCTTAGCAAATTCGCCAGCGATTTCCGTCAGCGATTTGGCGTGCTTCCCTCGCAGTTAAAGGCCGGGTTGCACGATCCCACGGGGACAGACGAGCACGTGATCGCGCACTGAACCTGCTTGCGGCGCTAGCGCCTGCGAATCTCGCTAGCCCGCCGTCCGTTCTTCGCCATGGCCAGCATGAAACCGCTCCTCCTCGAAAGCATTCGGGACCAGCGGACTGTAATTATACAGTTCGGCATGGGGCGAAACTTCCGCCAATGAGCAGGCCATTTCAAAAAGCGTTCGAAATTCCTGTGGAAGCTCGCCGAACGGGAATTCGTCCACGGCCCCAAGTATATCGGGCATCAATGGGAAGATCGCTTCATAAAATTCCCTGATCTCCTTAGGGGAGGCTGAACGGCGGGCTTTTTCGCGCTCGTTCTGCGTTGGAACGGCCCATTTTTCCACGAAGGGCTGTAATCCTCGGAACTCGATGGGAAGCAAAGTCATCTAACCGTCCTTGAAATCGCGGGCCTGCGTCAGACCTGTTTCGCCTGAATATCGCCGGGCCAGGCTTCCCCTACCTTCGCCAGCAATTTGGCGTCCAATGTCAGCTTGAAGATTTGCCATCCGACGCCGTCTGTCTTGCGGAGATGGGCGTCATACGTCGCGCCAAACCAGGTGTCCGCGATTTCTCCATCGGGGTGCCGGGTTTTCATCGGCTCCCAGAGATACCAGTTGGCGGTCGCGGTCCGGGAAGCGGGATCCACCTTTATGATCGGAGACACCATGAAGTGCAGCGACCATAGTATGATTTCGCGCCCGCCCCTGCTCGTTGCCTCGACAATCGCTTCTAGGCCCTCATAATGGCCATATTGCGGGGAACTCCATATCGCATCCTCGGAAAATACACGTCGCGTGACTTCCGGGTCGTTATGTCGATCCGTGCCGCGCGAGAATTCAGCTATCAACAGCTTGATGTCTTCGATCGCTTCCAGCCGATCCAGTCGTTCGCGTGTATCGTCCATTTGCCATCCATTTATCCAGGAGAGGGCTAGGACTAACGGGGTTTAGGCGCGCGAAATAACCCCAATGTGCACCGGATGCCCACAAATGGCGCAAATCCGTGAGCGTGCTTCAACGGGTGTGGGCCGGCTCGGGTCACGGACGGGCCAACGCAATGTATCCACGACAAGGGAGGCCGGCACGTGCAAGTCTGGCTAGTCTGCGAGAGTATCGCACGACCGCCTCCCCAGCCGACGCTGCGCAACGCGATCATGGCTGCGTTGGCACAGCCACCACCAACGCGATGCCCCCACTGCCGAAAACTCCTGTCGGCTATGTGTCTGCCAGTAGTGTTAGCGCGTGTTAGTGCTGCTGAACATATCCGCGGCAGGCCAATGGTGAACCGCCGATGACAGGCCATATGGCTATCAAATACGATTGTGTGACAAATGATTCCTCCGCAGGCTATTTTTGCCCGCCGCTCAGGCATAGTCTGCGCTGCGAAAGGCGGGTCGATGGCCAATGGTGTAACACGCTGCGCGGTCGTCACCGGCGCTTCCGGGGCGATTGGAACGGCCATAGCGGAAGGTTTGAAGGCGCAAGGACAGTCGATCGTCACGGTGGATAAAGTCAGTCCGCGCTCGCGATCGTCCGATGATATCCACTATGGCCTGGATCTGACTGACATGGACGCGACCATCGCGGTCGCGAACACCATTGCAAAGAATCACCGGCCGACGACGTTCGTCCATTGCGCCGGCGCGGTGTATGAGGCACCGCTCGAACGCGTTGACGCCAGCTCGCTGAAAGATGCGCTGCACGTCTTCCTGGGCGCCGCCGTCTGGTTCGTCCAGGCGATGCAGGAAGAAATGCGACTGTGTGGGCATGGGCGAATCGTGCTGATCGGTTCGCGCGCGATACTCGGTATGCCCGGAAGAACCGCATACAGCGCCGCCAAAGCCGGCATGACCGGCTTGCTTACAACCTGGGCTCTGGAACTGGCTCCGCACGGAATCACGGTCAACATGGTCTCGCCGGGCCCGATCGACACGCCAATGCTGCGCGAAGCCCTTGGCGACGAAGGCGCTCGATCCGCGGCGGCGCGGATTCCCTTGGCCCGGTTGGGCGATCCCCAAGACGTCGCGCGGGCGGTAGCCTTCTTCGCCACCGAAGAAAATGACTGGGTAACGGGGCAGAACCTGTTTGTCTGTGGCGGAACCAGTGTTGCCGGGGTGAGTGTAGCGCCCATCGGTACTTCCAAGGTACAAAACGATGCCTGAGTTCGATCCAAGCGCGCTTGTCCGCGAGGACGCCGTTCACCGTTCGGTCTATACCGACCCGGAAATATTTGAACTGGAGCAGGAGCGGCTTTGGCGGCGGGCCTGGATCTATGTCGGCCACGAGAGCCAGGTTTCGGAGCCTGGCGACTATTATGCGACCACAATCGCCCAAACACCGGTCTTTCTCATCCGTGGCAAGGATGGCGGTATCGCCGTTCTCAACAACCGCTGCGCGCACAAGGGAGCCAAGTTACTGGCCGAAGGATGTGGCCGTGTGGCGGGACGGTTGCGCTGCCCATATCATGGCTGGACATATCGGCTCGATGGCAGCCTGGCCACCGTTCCCGCTCCGCGACGATATGAAGGCACGGGTTTTGATCCCGCCGACCCGAAATTCCATCTGGCGTCGATCGGTGGAGTTGCGTCCTACAGGGGATTTGTATTCGGCAGGCTGGCAGCTGACGGGCCGGATCTCGAGGATTTCCTGGGAGACGCGGCGCGAACGCTGGATAATATGGTGGAGCGCTCGCCCGAAGGCCGCCTCGAAATCGTCGGATCACCGCTGCGTTATTTGCATGACTGCAACTGGAAGATGTGGGTCGAGAATCTCAACGACGCCCTGCATCCGATGGTCGCTCATGCATCAGTCGTCGACGCGGTCGGTCAGACACGCAAGAAGGACGACGCTTTCTCCCCCGTGGCCCAGATTCTCGCACCGGCCGGCGCCTCATACGATATTTTCGACCAGTTCGGCATCACGGTGATGGACCGGGGGCATTCCTACATGGGCGGCAAGCGCAGCGTCCACACGGGATACAGCGAAATTCCCGGGTATCTCGGAGCCATGCAATCAGCCTGGGGTGAGGACAAGACCGACGAGATACTGGCGCAAAACCGCCATAACACCGTCATATACCCCTCCTTGACCGCCAAGGATGCCGTTCAGGTTCTGCGCGTCGTCAAACCCCTGGCGGTCGACAAGACAGTCGTCGAAAGCTGGCATTTTAGGCTGGTCGGCGCGCCCAACGCCTTGCTCCAGCGAACCTTGCTCTATTCCCAGCTCGTCAATTCCAGCGCCTCGATGGTCGGTCCGGACGATTGGGAGTGTTACACCCGAATGCAGGAGGGGCTCTCAACCGGTCCCAATGACTGGGTGGATACCCGTCGCGGGCTTGACAGGCAAAAGCCGGATGAACGCAGCTCTTTCGGCACAAGCGATCTGGTTTTCCGCAACCAGTATCGCGCCTGGGCGACCTATATGGCTCCGTCCAACCAATGATGCTGGCTTTTTCATGATAAGCGACAACCCCTCTTCCCTCGCGATTGCGGCCTTGCTCCGCAAGGAGCGCGACTTGTTGGATCGGGGAGATCTGGACGCCTGGCGACAATTATTCACCACGGATGGCGTCTATTGGATGCCCAGCGATCCCGCCCACGAAAAGCCGCTCGAGGCCATTTCGCTCATGCTCGAAGGTCAGGAGCTGATGGAAATCCGGGCGCGGAATTTCGGTCATGCGATGTCGCCCTCGATGGCGCATCCGCTTCGCTCGTGCCGATTGATGGAAATACGGTCGATCTTGCCCAGCAAGGGGGGGGACGGCGAATGGCAAGCGATTGCAAGCTTTCACGCCGTCATCAGCTATCGGCAGGAACAGCAGCTTTTCGCAGGCTCCTATACCTATCTTGTTGCCGCGACGGGTACCGGATTTCTGATCCGGCAAAAGAGAGTGGACATCCTGAACGTGGATCAGCCGATCAAAAGCGTTCTCATCTACATTTGATGGAAGGGCGGAGCGACCGCGAACCGATGCGGCGCGGTATCACAAAATTGCATTTTTCGCTCAACGCTTGCAGTTAGCATTTAGCCAGATCGCCCGCCCGGCAATTATCGATATTGCATCGACCTAAAAACCGGAGCGCTAATGTGACAACTCACCGTTGGGCGGAAGCTTATCCAGAGCTGGGGACCGAGCCGATCGATCTTTCGAGCTGTGTCGACGATGATGTCTTCCAGCGTGAAATCGACAAGGTGTTCACAAAGACATGGCTGATGGTCGGGCGCGAGGAAGAGTTGCCCAAACCCGGCGACTACAAGGTCAGGCGCCTGGCGTTCGCGGATACCTCGGCCATCATGATTCGCGGCAAAGACGACAAGATCAGGGCCTTCCACAATATTTGCTCCCATCGTGGCAACAAGATCGTGGTCGAGCGAGGTGTCGAGACATATGGCGGCCGTCGATCGGGCATATTGTCTTGCCGGTTTCATGGATGGGGCTTCGATTCAACGGGCGGGCTCGTGCATGTTCCAGCGGAGAAGAAATTCTACGACTGCTTCGACAGGACGGAAAATGGGCTTGCGCCCATTCACTGCGATGTCTGGGCTGGATTCGTCTTCATTAATCTCGCTGAAAAGCCCGCCGAGACCCTGAAAGAGTTTCTCGCCGAAATCGGCGACATCTTTGGCGAGTTTCCGTTCAATGCGATGCCAAAGCGGTTCGCCTATTCGACGGAACTGAACTGCAACTGGAAGATCGCTGTCGATGCCTTCGCCGAGGCATATCATGTCGATACGATCCATGGCGGCACCTTTCCGGGGGCCAAATCATCGTTCGAAGACGTTCGGCTGTTCGACAAGCACCGTATTGCTGCACTATGCGCCGATTTCACATTGCCGCCCACGCCGGCAGCTGCCCTGTCCCAAAAATTCATCAAGGCATCGGTCACCGACACCAAGAAGCAGACCGGCTTGCCGAAATTGATGAACCCCGGCAGACGCAATAACTTTATCAATGAGCTGAGCGTGATTTTTCCGAGCTTGCTGATGCATGTGACCACGGATATCTGGTTCACGCACCAATTCTGGCCGGTATCGACTGACAAAACGCGCTGGGAAGGTTATTACTATCTGAAGGAACCCAAAACGCACTCTGAGAAATGGGCGATTGAACATGCCCAGATTCTTCAGAGAAATGCCTGGCTGGAAGATACGGCGACAATGGAGGCCACGCATCAGGCCATACGCAGCAAAGCCAAAAGGCAATTTCATCTTCAGGACGAAGAAGTTCTTGTCAGGCATGGATACACGGTTCTCGAAAAATTCCTGAAAAGCTGAAACAGCTCAGCTCTTTCTGCAAAATCAATGCATGGCCGACGGTCTATAATGCCGAGATCGTCGCATCGACGGCATCCAAATCGGCTGGGCCAGGCGCACGAGCGAACATCGACGAGTTCACCGAGACGACCGCCTGGTCGCTTTGCTATGTCCGAAGGTAGGCCGTCAATCGCAATGACCGTCACAGTTCCGCGATCACCGCGTCCTTCATCGCCACGGTCGCCATCGATCCGTCGAAGCGGCCCGATGCGCCGGCGGCAAGCGCCCGCGCCACTGCCGCCGAGAGAATTGTTGCCAGAGAATGGGCCTTCCTTGCCCAGCGATATCGGGCGCGAAGCCGTGATTCGGCTCAGGAATTCAAATGCGGCGGCCGCCCTCGCCAAGACGCGGCAAGCCTAGCGGCGTTGAAATGCTTCCAGGTCGCGCACTATTTCGCGCATTATGTCGGCTGCCGGCTGGATATCCCGGACAAGGCCCACGCTCTGCCCCGCGGAAAGGCTTCGAAGCGCGAGGTCGCCCTCCGAAGTCGCGTTGGGCGGCTGCCCCATGAAACGCTTGACCGGCAGCCTGTGCCCCATGATCATGGTATATCCCACGACCGGCTCATTGGGATCGGACCCCTGGCATTCGCTTTCCCGCCCAAGCCATTCCTCGACAAATGGCGTGCGGAGCATCCGGACCATGCCGTTCGGCCAACCGTGGCCGAAAAGGGTTGTCTTCACCGTATCCTCGCCATCGGCCTCAAGCAGACGCCTCTTGTAGTCGGGGTGCGCGAAGGATTCCTCGCTTGCCAGAAAGCGCGTGCCGAGCACGGCCGCCTGCGCGCCAAGCGCAAGCGCAGCCGCGACGCCCCGCGCATCGGCGATGCCGCCCGCGGCGGCTACCGGCGTCGGCGCGACGGCATCAACCACGCGCGGGACGAGGCACAATGTCGAGGTTTCTCCCGCGACATGCCCCCCCGCCTCCATGCCCTGCGCAACGATGATGTCGACGCCCGCGTGCGCGGCACTGACTGCATCCGCGACCGAACCGATCTGATGCATGACCAAGAGGCCGGCGGCATGGATCTTCGCAACATAGGGCGCGGGATCGCCCCAGAAGAAGGAGACGATCGGGACTTTCTCCTCGATACAGACATCTAGATGCGCCTCGACAGGAAACTGGAGAACCAGATTGACGGCGAACGGGCGGCGCGTGAGCGTGCGGAGGCGCTGAATGATTTCGCGAAAGAGCGGCGGTGGAGCGCTCTGCACCTGCAGGACGCCAAGCCCGCCCGCATTCGAAACCGCCGCGACAAGCTCCAGTCCCGAAATATCCGGACCCATCGGTGCCGAGAAAATGGGACTTTGAATTCCCAAGTGTTTGGTCAGCTCGGTTTGAATGTCGACCTCCCTGTCCTGTCCTGCGTCATCGAGGCGAATGGACGATTGCCCGCCGGGTGAATTCCTCTAGGCCTTCCAGGCCCAGCTCCACGCCGATGCCGGATTGTTTGATCCCACCCACGGGAATGTGCGGAAGCGCCGATATATACTGATTTACCAGCACGGTCCCGGCTTCGAGCCGCGCGGCGATTTCCCTGCCCTTGGCGACATCCGGGGTCCAGACACTCCCGCCCAAGCCGTAGACGGTCGCATTGGCCCGCTCCACCGCCTCGTCCACCGAGGAAAAGCGGAGCACGGGCAGGATCGGGCAGAATTGTTCCTCGTCCACCAGTCGGCAGCCTTCCTTTATGTCGGCAACGATTGCGGGCTTGACGAAATAGCCCGAGGGACCCGCCTCAACTCCGCCGCAAAGAACTCGTCCGTGCTCACCGGCATCGTCGAAATAGGAGATCGCCTTTTTGTACTGGAGGCGATTCTGCAACGGACCCATGGTGGTGCCTGGATCGAGGCCATTTCCCACAATCGCCTGCCGGGCAAGCGACACCAGCTCTTCACACATCGCGTCATAGATCGCGTCATGCACGTAAAGCCGCTTGATCGCGAAACAAACCTGCCCGCAATTTGTGAACGCCCCTTGCAGGATATGCCCAGCCACACTCCGCGGATCGACATCCTGCAGGACGATCGCCGCATCATTGCCCCCCAGCTCGAGCGTCAGACGCTTTAGGCCAAGGGCGGCGGAAGCCATCACCTTCTTGCCGGTCGCTGTCGATCCGGTGAACGAGATTTTGGCAATGTCGGGATGGCTGGTGAGCTGATCGCCCAGATCGTTGCGGTCGACCACGACGTTGACCACGCCGGGCGGGAATATCTCCGCGCACAACTCGGCCACCTTGAGGGTTGTGAGCGGTGTGGTCGGCGCGGGCTTGCAGACGACGGTGTTGCCCGCGAGCAAAGCTGGAGCCAGCTTGAAGGCAAGCAGCATCAGCGGAAAATTCCAAGCTGTTATCAGCGCAACAACGCCCAACTGAAAACGGAAGGCTTCGACCAAGCGCTCTGAATTGTCCTCGATCACGACTGGCGCCGGGCGCATCTGCGCATAATAGCCCAGAATCGCGCAAGCGATCTGCACTTCCATCATCGCTTCGGCGAGCGGCTTGCCTTGCTCCTGTGTGAGCAGCCTCGCCAATTCCTCGGCGCGAGCCTGCATCGCCCCGGCCAAGCACGCCAGCCCGTTGGCGCGTTCGTCGATGCCAAGACTCTCCCATGATCTGAACGCCGCCTTGGCACTGGCGAGCGCTTCCTGGAGTTGCCCCTGATCGGCGCAAGAAGCGCTGGCCAACATTTCCAGCGTGGCGGGATTCCGGACGTCCAGCGACCTTTTGCCTTCGACAAGGCGCCCGCCGATCAAAAGGCGATAACTGCTCACCCAAGAACTCCCACGCGACAGCCCTTTCCAGAAGGGGCGGAGTCAGCTGATCCAGCCAAACTCCCCTATTTTCCCACATCGTCGCCTTACGGCGACGCACGCGCAAATCAAAAGCGCCATCTGAGCGTCAGCGACCATTCGGCAGGCCGGGCATAAACATTCTCGACGATGCCGACCGTCGCGTTGGTGTGCCCGGCGATGATATAAGTCTTGTCGGTAATATTGCGTCCGGCGAGCACAATCTCGAAGCGCTCGCTCGGATCGCGGAACGTCAGGCTGGCGTTCAACAGCGAATAGCCCGGTTGATGATGCTGAGGCTCATTGAGCACGGAATGCTCGACTGCCGATGAATAATACCAATCAACGCGCGGCGTCAGCGAACCCAGCCCGCCAAGCTCGAAACGATAGGATGCCGCCAGCGAGGCAGTCCATTCCGGTGTGTTGACAAATCTTTGGGTAAGCGCAAGGCCAGCCGCCATCGCAGCCGGATCCAATCGCCTGTAGCGTGCATTCAAATGACCGACAGCCGCGTGAAGCTCGAGTCCTTCGACCGGTAGGGCCGCGAGTTCGAGTTCGAAGCCCTCGATGGTCGCCTCAGCCGCATTCGCGGTCGTCAAGGTGAGATTGCCGGCTGCCAGGACATTGACCTGAAGGTCTTCGTAATCGGTGCCGAACAACGCACCGTTGAGCCGGAGACGATTGTTGAAGAATGAGGTCTTCGCGCCGATTTCATAGACCGTTGCCGTTTCCGGCTCAAAGGTCGGTATCGCAGGTAGAGGTGGGAAAATCCTCTGGCCGAATCCGCCGGACTTGAAGCCTTCCGAATAGGACGCATAAAACATGATGTCCTCGGTCGGCTCGAAGGCCAGGTTGATATAGGGTGTCGTCTGGGTGAAGGAGCGCTCCACGGCCTGAAGCGGCAGCAGGCGCGTACCGGCTGGCAAGGGCGGCAACAGGCTTTCGAAGATATATTGATCGGGACGGAAACGTTTCTCGTCGTTGGTCCACCTCAAGCCGCCGGTAAGGCTGAGCTGATCCGTAAGATCATAAGTAGCCTGGGAGAAGAACGCCAGGCTGTCGATCGAGGTTTCGCCGCCGGAATAGATGCCCACCAGCGTCGTCGACACCAGATCCTGCATCTCGCCTCGTTCGGCCGCAAAATAGGCGCCGACCATCCAATCCAGACGATCGGTCGACAGCGAGAGCTGCAATTCCTGGGAATAGAAATCATCCTTCCAGTCGGCGTAGTTTGAAACGACGGGGAACGGTGAGTGATCCTCGTCAGCGGCCGCCTCCGACCGCACCGATCGGATCGCGCTGATCGATTTGAGCGTGACGAGCCCAAGCTCATATTCAATGGTGAGATTCGCGCCCAGCACATCCAGATTGGAATTTGGCCCCAAAGGGAAATCCATGAGACTTTGTGCGAGGGCACTCGGCGTCAGATATGTTCCGTAGGTGGCGAAGGGGCCGGCAAGAAACTGGTCGGTGAACATGCCGCCCGAACCCGCCGCCATGAATGGAGTGGCTGGATTATAGTCGACCAGCACGAACGGCACGGGATTTTCCCGCCGCCGCGTGCCGTCGATGGCCAGATCGAGGGCGAGCCTATCGGTCGGCTCCAGACGTAGCACCAATCGCCCCGAGAGACTGTTGATGTCGCCGAGGCCCGGCGACCCCGGCGTCAAATTCGTCACATAGGGATCGCGGCTTTGATAATTGGCGGAAACATGAGCGTACACGCCCTGCGCGAGCGGCACATTGACCGCGCCCGACACGTCCAAACGCTCGTAGCTGCCGGTGGTGACCGCGATATTGCCTTCGAGCTCATCATGCGGTCGCCGCGTTGTGATGTTGATCGCACCGCCGATCGTATTCTTGCCGAATAATGTGCCCTGCGGGCCGCGCAGGACCTCCACCCGTTCGACATCGAGGACATCTAGTAGTCCGCCGATCGAGCGGGCCATATAGACCCCGTCCACATAAACGCCGACGCCGGGATCGGTATTGTGCAGGAAGTCCGATTGCCCGATGCCGCGTATGAAGAATGAGGCCGAGGCGCTGCTCGCATTGATCGAACCTGCGCTGCGAATCACGATATTGGGCACGCTTTCGGCGACCTGATCGATCCGCGTGATGCCTCGGCTTTCCAGTTCGGCGCCGGTGAATGCGGAAATCGATATTGGCGTATCTTGCAGACTCTCCTCGCGCCGCCGCGCGGTGACGACGATACGTGCAATACCGACATCGGCGGAATCCTCTATCTGGGAGGTTGCGTCTTGCTGAGAATCATCCGCCGTTTGGGCTATGGCCTCGCCGGTCAGTATGCCCGCAAAGCTCATCACTCCAACCGTTGACAGTGCCGAACGCGCGACACTGGCCCAAAGCAACTTCTGCTTCATTCGGCTTGTCCCCCAATTTAGTATCATGAATGTGTAAGGGTTATGTCACGCCGCGGATCGCGGACTAGCTGTGCATCGCAGGCTTTGCATCCAAATGGCAGCAGCCCCGCGCCAGCTCTGCGCAAACTGCCGCCCAGTGCTAAAGCGTGCGCAGCGAATATAGCGATGTCGCGTTGCCGTGCGTCAGGAACGGTCGTCGCGCAATACGGGCAGAACAACCATGGAAATAGCAATTCTCGGTGGGGGCAATGGTGGCTACGCCGCGGCTGCCGAACTCGCCGAGAAGGGTCATCATGTGCGCCTTTGGCGCCGCGACGCGAGCGCGCTGGCGCCGCTTCTGGAGCACGGCACCATTTCCCTAACCGATGCAGAGGGAGAGCGGGCGATTACGATCCCCACCATCACGACCTCGCTCAAGGAAGCAATTTCAGGCGCAACCCTTGTGCTCATAACCCTACCGGCGACGGCGCATGAATCCCTTGCCAAAACCTGTGCGTCCCTTTGGGAGGAGGGTCAGGTCGTGCTTTTGACGCCCGGTAGCTTCGGCAGCCACATCTTCCGGAAGGAAGCTCGAGCCGTCGGCGACGCCGGCAATACCGCTTTTGGCGAGACAGCGACGCTTCCCCATGCCGTTCGCAAGCGAGGGCCTCGACACGTCATGGTCTGGACCTATGCGACCCGGCTTCCCACCGGGTTTTTTCCGGAGGCCGATACATCTCGTGCGCTGGCCATTGCAACAGCCGCCTATCCAGCAATCACGCTTTGCGAAGATCCGTTGGCAGCGGCGCTGCTCAATGCCGGCCCCATCATGCATCCGCCGCTGGTTCTCATGAATGCGGGTCCCATCGAGCATTTTGATGCCTGGGATATCCATCAGGAAGGTACGCAGCCTTCAATCATGGGTGTCATCAATGCCCTTGATGCCGAGCGCATATGTGTTCGAGAGGCACTCGGCTATGGGGCTCCCCATTACCCCATCGCCGATCACTATGCCGGCCGAGGGGAATGGATGTACGGTGTGATCGATTACGCGAAGTTTGCTGAGAGCGGCGATTGGCGAGAACATATCGACATCAATACACACCGCTATATGCGTGAAGATATTGCTATTGGGCTCTCGCTATTGTCATCGCTTGCTAGGAAGCTGGAAGTCGATGCACCGCTTGCAAACGCATTTGTGAGTATCGCCAGCGCGGTAACCGGACGCGACCTTTTTGAGGAAGGCCGCACGCTTGAACGTCTCGGTCATGCCGGCGTCTCGGCTCAACGCCTGCGCAAGCTTCTGCATAGCCCGGAGCACCGGTAATCACACCAACGCTGGAGCAGCACATCATCACGAGCGACATAGGCCTGCGCAACCCGGTCTCATTGTAAGGAGAGTACAATGATGCGCCCCAGCTATGATGACCTCGCCCGCCGTCTGCGCAAGGCGTATAATGACGGTGGAGTTCCGCCCCTGCGCGACGGACTCGACGCAGTGGACGTCGATGGTGCTTATGCGATTCAGGAGATCAATACCCGCTTTTGGGAAGCGCAGGGCCGTCGCATCGTTGGGCGCAAGGCAGGGTTGACGGCGAAGGCAGTGCAGCAACAACTTGGCGTCGACCAGCCCGACTTTGGCGTGTTGTTCGAGGACATGCAGATCGCCGATGGCGGGAAGCTTGATCCGGCGCGATGCTTACAGCCCAAGGCCGAGGCAGAGATCGCCTTCGTCTTGGCAGGGGACCTGCCCGACCCGGAAACGACGATGGAGCAGGTCGCGGCGGCGGTTGCGAGCGTCCAGGCGGCAATCGAGATCGTCGACAGCCGTATTGCCGACTGGAAGATTACCTTTGCCGATACCGTCGCTGACAACGGCTCCTCGGCCTTCTTCGTTCTGGCCGACATCGGCCTGCCGCTCGCCGGACTCGATCTCGTGGGCGCCGCGATGGAGATGACGGTGAATGGTGAAGTCGCTTCGACTGGCGTGGGTGCCGCTGCGCTGGGCAATCCGCTGAACGCCGCCGCGTGGCTAGCACGGATCCTGGCGGCCCGGGGTGAATCCCTCAAAGCAGGGGATGTCCTGCTTGCGGGGGCGCTCGGCCCGATGGTCCCGCTAACCCCCGGCGACGTCGTCCATACTCGTGTCGCCGGGATCGGCGAATGCTCCTTCACGTACGCAAAGGCCTGATATGTCCAAGACAAAGGTAGCAATCATTGGATCGGGCAACATTGGCACTGACCTGATGATCAAGGTAGCGCGCCTGTCCAAGGTGCTCGAAATGGGAGTAATGGTGGGGATCGATCCGTCCTCGGACGGCTTGGATCGCGCCGCGCGAATGGGGATTGCCACCACGGCCGAAGGGATAGACGGCCTCCTAGTTATGCCCGAATTCGCCGAGGTCGGACTCGTGTTCGACGCGACCAGCGCCGGCGCGCACAAGCGTAACAGCGAACTGGCGCTGACGGCCGGAAAACGGATGATCGACCTGACGCCCGCCGCTATCGGCCCTTTCGTGATCCCACCGGTCAATGGCGATACCTGCCTCGACGAAAAAAATGTCAACATGGTGACCTGCGGCGGCCAGGCGACGATCCCGATCGTTCACGCGGTAAATCGCATCGCCAAGGTCCACTATGGCGAAATCATTGCCTCGATTGCCTCGAAGAGCGCCGGTCCCGGCACTCGCGCCAATATCGACGAGTTCACCGAGACGACCAGTCAGGCCATAATGGCCGTGGGCGGCGCAACGCGAGGCAAGGCGATCATCATCCTCAATCCTGCCGAGCCGCCGCTGATCATGCGCGACACTGTATATTGCCTTTGCGAGGAGGCCGACCAGGATGCAATCCGACAGAGTGTCGAAGAGATGGTTGCCGACGTGCAAGCCTATGTTCCCGGCTATCGCCTGAAGCAGGCCGTGCAGTTCGCGCATATCGGCTCCAACCGCCCACTCCGAATCCCGGAGATGGACGGCGAGTTCACCGGCCTCAAGGTCTCGATCTTCATCGAGGTTGAAGGCGCCGCGCATTACCTGCCCGCCTATGCCGGAAACCTCGACATCATGACCTCGGCGGCGCTCAAGGTCGCCGAAAAGATCGCAGCACGCATGCCAGCGGGAGCTTCAGCATGACTTTCGATCCAACCACGACCAAGCTCTATATTCAGGATGTTACCCTTCGCGACGGGATGCACGCGATCCGTCACCAATATGGGCTCCTTCACGTCGAGGTGATTGCCCGGGCGCTCGACGCCGCTAAGGTTGACGCGATCGAAGTGGCACATGGCGATGGTTTACAGGGCTCCAGCTTCAATTACGGCTTTGGCGCTCACACCGATTGGGACTGGATCGGTGCAGTTGCCGAAGCGCTTGAACATTCGGTGCTGACCACATTGCTGCTACCCGGCATCGGCACTGTGCATGATCTCAAGCATGCCCACGAAATGGGCGTGCGTTCGGTACGCATCGCCACGCATTGCACCGAGGCAGACGTATCAAAGCAGCACATCGAAGCGGCACGCAACCTCGGCATGGACGTCTCCGGCTTCCTGATGATGAGCCATATGACATCGCCCGATGTGCTGGCACAACAGGCGCTGTTGATGGAGAGCTATGGCGCGCATTGCGTCTATGTCACCGATAGTGGTGGGGCGATGAACATGGACGAGTATGCCTCACGGCTGCAGGCCTATGACCGGGTCCTGAAACCTGAAACCCAGCGCGGGGTCCACGCTCATCACAATCTGAGTCTCGGGGTCGCCAACTCCATCGTCGCGGTCCAGGGCGGAGCGATTCGCGTCGACGCGAGCCTCGCTGGTATGGGTGCAGGTGCGGGCAACGCCCCGCTCGAAGTATTCATCGCCGCTGTCGACCGCATGGGCTGGAACCACGGCTGCGACCTCTACGCGCTCATGGACGCGGCCGAAGACTTAGTGCGCCCCTTGCAGGACCGACCCGTCCGCGTCGATCGCGAAACGCTCACACTCGGTTACGCCGGAGTCTATTCCAGCTTCCTGCGCCACGCCGAAAAAGCCAGCGCCGATTACGGAATTGATACCCGCTCGATCCTTGCCGAGGTCGGCCGCCGCAAAATGGTCGGCGGCCAGGAGGACATGATCGTCGACATAGCACTTGACATGCTCAAAGCCTAAATGATGCCGGCGTATGTCCTGCCGCGCCACTGACAACATCGTTCAAAGCGGCTGCGACAATCTCGACGATCTGCTCCGGTCGTCCAGCGATCCTGGCGAGGACGGTCGCTCCCTCCAAGAGCGCGAGCGCCCTGATTGCCACCATGTCGGATTCAACGACGCCAGATCGCTTGAAGCCTGCGCTCAGCTTGCCGGTCCAACTGGCGATGGCTCGCTTCAGCGCGTCTCCGATCGCCGCCGACCCAGGCACCGCCTCCGCCGCCAGCACAGCGATCAGCGATCCCCGCATCGTGCCCGCCCGTGCCGACCCTTTCGCGGCGTACCGCGTCATCCCCAGCGCCATGTCCGCGCCTCCGGCTTGGGCGCCGTTCAGCCGATCGAGGAAGGCGTCGACTTCGCCGGCGAGCCACTCAACGGCTTCGACCGCCAACTGCTCCTTTCCGCCCGGGAAATGGTGATAGAAGCAACCTTTCGGAGCTCGCGCCTCATCGAGGATCGCGGCGACGCCGGTCCCATGATAGCCGTGCGCCTGAAAAAGGACGACGCCGGAGCGCAGGATGCGCTCGCGTGTCGAACCGACTGCCAATCGATCAGCTTTCTTCACCGTTTTCACGAGCCGGATCTAAAGGCGAACGGCTGCGACATACAACGTGGTTGATGTCCAGGCTTGCGGGGCATCCTCCCACGGAACCTGCTGGGTAGGGACGTGATCGGGACAGAAACCACATGTCGACCAGGCCCGCATCGTGCCGTCGTGCGCGCTGCGGCAATCCGGCCGGCCAATGATCCAGGTTATCCCGCGATGATAGAGCGCTGCGGTATCCAGGTCTGGAGCGCCATCGATGGTCGGGGCGGCGCTCGTAAGCACGCCACCCGGCGCGGTCACGGCAAAGGCCTGCTCCAGCTTGGCACGATATGGATTTGCTAGGAAAACGATATCGTAAGGCTGGCTCAAGCCATCGTCCAAATCGGTGATTGGGCGCGCCCCGAAACCGATTGCGACCGCAGTCCTCACCGGATCGTCATCCCAATAGTCGACGCACGAAGCACCAAGCGCCTTGGCGAGACCAGCGGCATAGAGCCCGATCACGGGCGGCATACCGCCGATCACGAGCACGCGCGCGTCCGGCCGGCGTCGCAATTGAGGGCCGATTCCGCGCCAGGCGTCCGCGGCCATATCGGCGGCGCCGATCAACGCGGCGGGGTCGGCTCCGGCGGGAACAGGCGTCAGCATTGCAGCGGCGAAGGGGACGCGCACGAGATCTGCAAGTCCGCCGCCAAAGTCTCCCTGTCGGCCCATCCCGAAAGAAGCGGCGAACGGGACGCTCGCACAGCGGCCGGTCGAATCGCTCCGACATGGACCGCACGAGCCGCACGATATCTGTGCCGGGACAAATACGCGATCTCCAGGAACAAAGCCTCCCGCATCATCGCCGGCGTCGACGACCTCGCCGATGATTTCATGCCCGATGGGCGCGCCTGACGGCATCGGAAGAATGCCGCGAACATAGGCCACGTCGAGATCGCAGCGACCGACTACCAGCGGCCGTACGAGAGCTTCGCGTGGACCCTGCAGCACTGGGTCTGGCGCGTCCCTCCACTCGACCCGCCCAGGCTCGACAAATACGGCGTGACGCATGAGTCAGCGTCCCGCTTTGCTGATCGAGGCGAGGGCCGTGGCGACCAGACGACTCTCGGAACCCGTTTCCGCAAAGACATCCGCCCGAACTGTCGCTTGACGGCGGCCGCTCCCAAGGACGAAACCTTTCGCGCGCAGCCGCTCGCCCTTGGCGGACGCAACAAGATGAATCGTGTAGCTTGAGGTGAGCACGTCGCCGGCAACACTCGCCGCTGCCCAAGCGCACGCATTGTCGGCTGCCGCCCCGACCACCGCACCATGTGCGAACCCGTGATGCTGGGTCAGCTGCGGCGTGAGTTCGACCACGAGTTCCGACTCACCCGACCAGCATCTCAGCGGTTCCATCGCAAGAAACGCCGAAAAGCCCGAAGCAGTGACCGAGCGTTTCAAGCGCGCGAGCATCTCGTCAGGCCCACCGAGCGGGTTTTCAGAGTCTGCGGGCTCCATGATCAGGTAAACTAGACCGATCGGTCTATCCTTGGCAACCGATTTCCGGACTTCAGCGCCCCTGAGGTAGACAGATCGATTTGACCAATGATCACGTCACTTACTGAGCAAATCGTCGGCGCCGATCATAACCCCTGGCTTCTTGCCCGCAGCCTGGTGTTAGGGGGCATAGGGCGAGAAGCCATATTTCTTATAGCTCTGCCGGACGAGCGGGAGGCTGAACCCCGAGGCTGGGCCGCTTGGCAGACGCCGAAAGCGACCCGCTGGATCGGGCCTCGCCACACGAACTTGTTCGACGGCTCGGTTTGCGCCTACGCGAACGCAATGGATAATGCGTGGTGGCCCGGCGACGACCTGCGAACTCTTCTCGACATATATTCCCTATGGGCCCTTTGGCACCTTCATTTAGAAACCTTTGGCCGTTGGGCTGGCCGCCAATATGCGTTGCTGCTGCCAGACGGCAGGCCTGACCCTTACTATCGGCTGGTTGAGTTCAATGTTGACGAACTCTGCAGTTGCGGCATCGACGGGGCAAAGTACGGTCAGTGCTGCCGACCGACTACCAGCGACACGATTTCGGATCGCTCGTCGAGGGCTTCAAGCGTCGGTTTGGGGGCCGAACGCTAAGAGATAGACACCCTCCAAAAGGTGTTCTGGAATTTATGGACGGCCGGGGCGATTTGCCTTCCATGCTGGACGTTCACGAAAACCTGCAAGTTTACGTGCAGCGCAAAGACCGCAGACAGTCGCAGTTCGGGTAACCCCGCCGGCAACCCCGCAGGGCTAAGTCTAAGACGATAATTCCCGGAAAGCATGGAGCGGACGATGAGATTCGAACTCACGACCCCACCCTTGGCAAGGTTTGAGCCCACCGTCTGCCATTGGGAAGCGAGGGTGAGAGGCATTTTGTCCGAATTGAGGGCGCAAAGCCGACATTCCGACTGGACTAGCTGAGCGTTTCGAGCATTGCTGTTTCGCACATGGTCGCTGCCCGGACCGGAGGGGTCAGCGGCTCGGGTCAGTGCAAGGCCGGATGGTCCGGCCTGCACCGGAGACCTACCATGACCACATCCACCAAGCCCACCCGCAAGACCAAGACCGCGACCGTAATCCGCCTCCTGAATCGCGAGAAGGGCGCAACGCTATCCGAGATCGAGAAGGCCACCGGTTGGAAGACGCATAGCTGCCGCGCCTTCCTGAGCGGCGTGCGCAAGACCGGTGCCACGCTCACCAAGGAAGAGCGTCCCAACGGCAAGATCGCCTATCGCATCATCGCCGAAGATGAGGCCAAACAATGCCCAGCCTGAGCATCGAAGACCTGCCCGCCATGTCGCCCGCCGAGTTGCGGGCGGCATGGCGCGAGCAGTATCGCGAGCCAGCGCCCGATATCGGCCCCGACCTCTTACGCCGCGGGATCGCCTGGCAGATCCAGGCACGGGTTCATGGCGGGCTGACAGTCTCAACCAAGCGCGCGATCGAGACTGCGCAACGCCGGCTCGAACAAACCGGCTCGGTCCTTTCGTCGCGCGATCTCGCGATCAAACCGGGCACGCGGCTTGTCCGCGAGTGGCAGGGCAAGACATACCACGTCCTCGTTCTCGACGATGGCTTCGAGCATGACGGCCGGCGCTACAATAGCCTCAGCCAGATTGCTCGGGCGATCACCAGAGCGCACTGGTCGGGACCGCGCTTCTTCGGGCTGAGAAAGCGCGCGGCACCGCCCCCACGCGGCAAGACCGATGGATAAGCGGAAGCGCTGCGCCATTTACACCCGCAAATCAACCGAGGAAGGGTTCGAACAAGACTTCAACAGTCTCGACGCGCAGCGCGAGGCGTGCTCTGCTTATATCCTCAGCCAGGCTGCCGAAGGCTGGGAACCGGTCCACGAGCATTATGACGATGGCGGTTGGTCGGGCGGTTCCATGGAGCGCCCCGGGCTCAAACAGCTGCTTGCTGATATCGACACCGGCAAGGTCGATATCATCGTCGTCTACAAGGTCGATCGGCTGACCCGTAGCCTCGCCGACTTCGCCAAGATCGTCGACATCTTGGATGCGAGGGAGGCCTCGTTCGTCAGTGTCACTCAGGCGTTCAACACGACCGACTCGATGGGGCGTCTGACACTCAATGTTTTGCTGTCGTTCGCACAGTTCGAACGCGAGGTCACGGGCGAGCGCATCCGCGACAAGATCGCCGCATCGAAGAAGAAGGGCATGTGGATGGGTGGGCCTATGCCGCTAGGATATGACGCATGCAACAAGCAGCTCTGTGTCAATGCGGGGGAAGCCGAGACGGTTCGCCATATCTTCGAGCGATACGCAGCCTTGCGTTCAATACCCAAGCTGGTCGACGAACTGGCTTCATCGAGGCATCGCACAAAGGTCCGGGTGATGAAGAGCAGTCGCACTGTAGGTGGTATCAAATTTGCTGCCGGACTGCTCAGCCACCTGCTGCGCAACCGACTCTATCTCGGCGAGGTCAATCACAAGGGCGAAAGCTATCCCGGCGAGCATGACGCGATCATCGAACAAGAATTGTTCGATCGGGTCCAGCGAACGCTCGCTTCAAATCGACGCCACCGATCGGCCGGAACACACCTCAAGGTGTCAAACCTGCTCAAAGGAATCATCACCGATCCCGAGGGGCGGCCGATGATGCCGGTCCACTCCAAAAAGGGCTCGAAGCAATATCGTTACTATATCACCCGCCTCAAGCCGGGCGACGACAAGGCCCGTGCGATCCGGGTGCCGGCGCGCGACCTTGAACGATTGGTGCTCAATGAGTGTGTCACGGATCTCTTGAACTGGAAGGCTGATGGGACATCCGATGCAGAGCACATCGAGATACTGGCGAACGAAGCAGCGGCAGCTGCGGACGGGCTGAAGGCCGCGTCGATTCAGAAACAGCGCAAGGTACTCCTTGATCTGGGTGCCGCCATTCAGCTGTTCGACGAACACATCGAAGTTGCCATAAAGCTCTCGTCAGACGATGAGACCCACACATGCAAGATCGACGCGAAGCTCGTGCGGCGCGGGATGGATCTGCGCTTCGCGTCGGCTCCGGGCAATGGTCAGACGGTCCAGGATGCCGACCCGGTTCTTGTCCGACTTCTCGCCCATGGCATCGCAGCGCAGCGGCATCTTCTTGAGAACCAGCCTACCGCGATGGTCGAGGGCTATACCCGCCGACATCTCAACCGTCTCGCCAAGCTCAGTTATCTCGCTCCCGACATCATCGCCTCGATCATGGCGGGAACGCAGCCGCCCCAGTTGACCGGGCGCAAGCTGCTTCGCATGCCGCATCTGCCCAACGAATGGGCCGATCAGCGCAAGCAGTTGGGTTTCTAAATCCACTCACCCGACAATCCCCATCAGCAACCGGGAGCCACGATTTTCGGGGTTTGAGAAGTTGCGTCAATTGGCTGCTAGTTTGGTCGTGCGGAAGGGTCTCAGTGCCGAGCGTTGTACAACGGGATCATTCTAAGCCTTCGAAACCACGCCGAAATTTAGCGGCACACAGTCGCGGTTCTGCCGCCACGGCGAAACCAAAATATGCGTGGTGCTGCTGGAGAGATTCGAACTCTCGACCTCACCCTTACCAAGGGTGCGCTCTACCCCTGAGCTACAGCAGCAAACCGAGGTGCATCAAAGCAGGGCGCGCCTATGGCGGCAGCGCGCGCCTTTTGTCAAGCACGGCTTGGCAAGGCAGTGCCGAAACGGCATGAGACGGCGCATGAGCGATGCAAAGGACGCCAAGGACGAACGCGCGAAACGGCTGGCCGAAGCGCTGCGCAAGAATCTGCGCCGCCGCAAGGGCCAGGCACGCGAACAGCGTAGCGAAGACACCGGCGGAGCGACCAAGACGTAAGGCCTAGCCGCAGCTACCGCAGGCGCGCAGCACGGTATCGACATACCAGTAGATGCCGGCGGCAAGGATCAGCCCGAAAATCAGCGCCGGAAGCGCAATCCGCCGGTTGAGCTGGCCGCGGCGTTCGCGCGTTTCTGCATTCTGTCCGGGAAATCTCATCCGCGCGCCATCAATCCAGCGGCGCACACATTTCGCCGAGCCATGCGGCGACTCCGTCATCGAGATGCGGCCCGATCCGGGCGACGACATCGGTATGATAGCCGTCCACCCAATCGCGTTCGGCCGCGGTCAGCATCGTCGCGTCGATGAGCGTGCGGTCTATCGGCGCGAAGGTCAGCGTTTCGAAGCCGAGCATCGTTGCTTCGCCGCCTGTGATTTCGCGTTCCTCTATGGCGACGAGATTTTCGATCCGAATGCCGTACTCACCGGCCTTGTAATAGCCGGGCTCGTTTGAAAGGATCATCCCGGCGTGAAGGGGTTCGTCCCAGCCGGAGCCGGGATAGTTGGCCGCGCTGATCCGCTGCGGCCCTTCATGAACGCCGAGGAAACTGCCGACCCCGTGCCCGGTGCCATGCATATAATCCAGCCCCGCGGCCCATAGATATTGCCGGGCGAAACTATCGAGCTGGCTGCCGCGCGTGCCCTGCGGGAAGACCGCTATGGCAAGCGCGATATGGCCTTTCAGGACGCGCGTGAAGCGATCGCGCATTTCGGGCGTCGGCGTACCGACGATCACAGTGCGCGTAACATCGGTCGTGCCGTCGGGATATTGGCCGCCGCTGTCGATGAGATAGATCGAATCCATTTCGAGCGGGATGCTGGATTCCTCGGAAACGCGATAATGCGGGCTCGCTCCATGCGGTCCGGCACCAGAAATCGAGTCGAAGGACAGATCGCGCAGCAGCGGGTTTTCCTCGCGGAACTGCTGCAGCCGCTTCGCCGCCGACATCTCGGTGACGCCGCCCTTGGGCGCTTCGATCGACAGCCAGTGGAGGAATTTCACAAGCGCTGCGCCGTCGCGTTCGTGCGAATCGCGCATGCCCTGCAGCTCAACCGGATTCTTGATCGCCTTGGGCAGGACGGCGGGTTCGGTTTCCGACAATATCGTCGCGCCCGCATCCTCGAGCGTCTGGAAGATCGCGGCGACCGCGCGTTCGGGATCGGCGATCACGCGCTTGCCCTTGAGCGAACCGAGCACGCCTTCGAAGGCCGAACGCTCGTGCACATGCACGCCATTGCCGAGATGGCGCTGTACGTCCTCGCTCATCTTGTCAGGTTCAACGAAGAAATCGGCTGTGCCGTCCTTGTGAACAATGGCATAGGCCAGCGCGACCGGCGTGTGATCGACATCGGCGCCGCGAATGTTGAACGTCCAGGCAATCGAATCGAGCGCGGCGAGCACGGCGGCATCGGCCTTCTTCTCCGCCATCTCGTTGGCCATATCCTGCCGCTTCTGGGGTGCCGACTTGCCGGCGAACTTGTCGTCATGGACGATCAGCTTGGCGTCCGAAGGCAAAGGTTTATCGGGCCAGATGGCGTCGATCGGATTGGTGTCGACGGCGACGAGCTCCGCGCCCTTCTCGGCCAGCGCCTTGGTCGCGGCATTCACCCATTGCCTTGTGTGGAGCCAGGGATCGTAACCGATCCGACCGCCTTCGCTGGCGTGACCCTTCAGCCATTCGGCGACGCTCGTCGCCGGCACGCCAACATATTCCCAATTCTCACCATCGACCTGTTCGCGCACCTGCAGGGTGTAGCGCCCGTCGGTAAAGATCGCCGCGTCCTCGGACATCACCACAGCGGTACCGGCCGAGCCCTGGAAACCCGTCAGCCAGCCGAGGCGTTGGGCATAGGCGCCGACATATTCGCTCATATGCTCGTCGGTCAGCGGCACGACGAAACCGGTCAGCTTACGCGATGCAAGCTCCTCGCGCAGCGCCTTCAGGCGATCTTCGTAGGTGGACATGGCAATTGGCCTTTTTGATGGTAGTAGCGGCCTACATAGTAGCCCGAGACGCGGCACGCCACCGCCAGAAAGGACTTCCAGCCATGCCGATCCGCTCCTTGCTCGCCGCCGTCAGCCTTGCCGCCATCGCCGTCCCGGCGCTCGCCCAGCAAGACAGTTCAGCAGAAAGTGAAACCGTGTCCGAAACTGCCGCTACCCAACTTCCCGCGCCGCCCGTTGCCGAGCAGCGTCCGCACAGCTTCACGATGCACGGCATCACGGTTGAGGATCCTTATTTCTGGCTAAAAGATCAGGGCTACCCTGAAGTCGACGATGAAGATGTGCTCGCCTATCTGCGCGCGGAGAACGCCTATTTCGAAGCCGTGATGGCACCGCACCAGCCGCTGGTCGACGCGCTCTACGCCGAAATGCGCGGGCGTATTCCCGAGAATGATTCCAGCGTGCCGGTGGCCGACGGCGATTACGAATATTGGTATGCCTACAATGAAGGGCAGGAATACCGAATCTGGCATCGCCGCCCAACGGCGGGCGGTGACGACGAGTTGCTGCTCGACGAAAATGCACTAGCCGAAGGCCATGAGCAATTCTCGCTCGGCACGGTGCAGGTGAGCCCCAACGCGCGCCTCCTCGCCTATTCGACCGATACCGATGGCGCGGAACGCTATGTGCTGCGTTTCCTCGACCTCGAAACCGGCGAAACCCTGCCCGATGCCATCCCCGGCATGCTGGGCGATGTCGTCTGGGCCGCCGACTCCGCGAGCATCGTCTATACTCCGGTCGACGATAATTGGCGCTCCAAGGTGGCGATGCACCATGTGCTCGGCACCGAGCCCGGCGCAGACAGGGAGATTTTCCGCGAGACCGAAGAAGGCATGGAAATCGGTATCGACATGACTCAGTCCCGCCGTTTCTTGACGGTTTGGGCCGGCGACAATGTCAGCAACGAAATCCGCCTCGTTCCACTCGACGATCTCACGGCCGAACCGTTGCTGGTGTCGCCGCGCGAAACCAACCGGCTCTACGATCTCGAGGAGCATGAAGGCATGCTCTACATCCACACCAACGACGAGCATGTGAATTTTCGTCTCGCCACCACGCCGGTCGAGACGCCCGGCGAATGGACCGAGCTGGTCGCAGGATCGAATGATTTCTACATCACCGGACTGACGACCTTCCAGAATTTCTACGTCATCGAGGCCCGCGAACGAGGGCTCGACCAGGTCGATATCCGCTACTACGACAATGAGACGGTCGAACGCATCCCCTTCCCCGAAGCCAGCTATACGGCGGGTCTTGGTCCGGTCGCCGAGTTCGATACCGACACGATCCGTATCGACTATGAATCGATGGTCACCCCCGATACCGACTACAGCTACACCGTTGGTTATGACTCGGCCGAGGGCGGCGGGACGCTGACCACGCTCAAGGTCCAGCAAGTGCCTTCGGGCTATGATGCCAGCCAATATGTCACCGAACGGCTCGAGATCGAGGCGCGCGACGGCACGATGGTGCCGGTCAGTCTCGTCCATCGCCGCGACGTGACGCCGAACGCCGAAACGCCCGTCCACCTCTATGCCTATGGCGCCTATGGATATGCGGTGACGCCCTATTTCTCGACGCGGCAGCTCAGCCTTGTCGATCGCGGGTTCATCTACGCGATCGCCCATATCCGCGGCGGCGACGATCTTGGCTATCAATGGTATCTCGACGGCAAGCTCGAACGCCGCACCAACACCTTCAACGATTTCGTCGATGTCGCGCGCGGGCTGATCGCGCGTGGCTATACAAGCGCGGGCCGGATCGCCGCCTCGGGCGGATCGGCGGGCGGCGAACTGATGGGCGTGATCGCGAACGCCGATCCGGAGATTTTCGGCGCGATCGTCGCCGAGGTGCCGTTTGTCGATGTGCTCAATACCATGCTCGACGAGAGCCTGCCGCTGACGCCCGGCGAATGGCCGGAATGGGGAAATCCGATCACCGATCCCGACGCCTTCCGCCTGATCCAGAGCTATTCGCCCTATGATAATGTCACGGCGCAAGAGTATCCGCCGATGATGATCACCGCGGGCCTGAACGATCCGCGCGTCACCTATTGGGAACCGGCGAAATGGACGGCGCGGCTGCGCGCAACGCGGACCGACGACAATCTTACCCTCCTGCGCACCAATATGGGCGCGGGCCATGCCGGCCAATCGGGCCGATTCCAGTCGCTTGTCGAGGAAGCGCAGGCGATGGCCTTCATCCTCACCCAGCTCGGCGTGAGGGAATGAGCCGGAAGCGATGAGCCGCGAAAAGGCGTATTCGCAAGAGGTGACGGCGCGGCCCGAGCATATCGACGAGCTCGGCCATGTGAACAACGCGGTCTGGGTGCAGTGGATCCAGGAGCTCGCGGTCGCGCACTGGAACGCGGTTTCCGATCCCGCGCATGTCGCGGCCTATATCTGGGTCGTGATCCGGCACGAAATCGATTATCTGCGCCCCGCGCTCGAAGGCGAAACCGTGACGGGCACGACATGGATCGAGGAAGGGCCTAAGGGCGCGCGGTTCGACAGATATATGGAATTTGCCGGCGCGGACCGCAAACCGCGCGTTCGGGCCAAGACCACCTGGGCGATGATCGACCGGGAGAGTGGAAGGCCGTTGCGCGTGCCGGCCGAAGTCGTCGCGCCTTTTCTCTAAGGCTTCCTAGCGCTCGGTAAGCGCGTGGAGCGTCGCGCGGAGCGCCGAACGATCGGACGTCATCCGGATATGCGCGGAATCGATTTCGATCGTCCGGTCCGCCTCGCCCTTGCCGCCGCGCGCCAGGGTCGGTGGAATCACCCCGTCCAGCCGCGACCAGAGCGCGATCGTCTTGACCGGCGGCTTTTCGTGCGTCGCGCAGGCATAGGGCGGTTCATCCACCTTGTGGCCAGCCACCCATTCGTAGATCCGCCAGATGCGGATAGTGCGAAGATCGCCGGAAAAAGGACTGCCCAGGGTCACCACGCGCTCGACCATGTCGGGCCGGCATTTCGCCAGCTCGCGCGCGATGACGCCGCCGATGCTCCAGCCGACCAGCGCGACGCGGCGGCCCGACTGAACGTGGAGCGCGTCGAGCCGTTCAATCAGTTTCGGCATGGTCTCTTCGGTAAGGCCGAAATTGCGCCCCTGCAGCCAGCCATGGGCGCTGAAATTATTCGCGCCGAGCGCGGCATAGAGCCCGCGCATGGAGTGATCGGAAGCGAGGAAGCCCGGAATACCGAGCACCGGCCGGCCGCCGCCATCGACGGTGCCGGCCAGGGATCGGCCAGTGCTTTCGGAGAAAAATCGGAAACAGGCTTCCCAGCCCTCACGCGCCAAGCCGCCCAGGCCCGGCCGCTCGATAGCGGGGGGCCCGGCTATCGCGCCGGTGCTGTCGAAACTCGTCTGCATGGCTTCCAGTGTCACAAAAACGTAAAGGAAGCCGAAACGGGCCCGCCAATCAAGGCTTTGGAGGGAAGCGGGCCGCCGGAAACACGGCAGCCCGCCCCGGTTCCGCGTTAGCGGTCGCGCTGGACCTCGAAGCTGCCGCTCCACCGGCCGTAATTGCGGCTCTCGACGCTATTGCGGCGGCTACCGCTATAGGAGCTGCGGCCCGGCAACGGTGTGACACGAATGATACCGCCGCGGGTGCCGATCACGCCGGCATGAACCGCCGCCCGGCAGACGCTGGAATCATCGGTATAGGTGCCGGTGCCCCAGACCGTGCCGCTCTGGCTCGCGCCGCTCGGGCACTCGCAGCGCAGCGTTTCGCGGGAACCACGCAGCGTAATCGCGTTACGCGGGCATTCCTCGGCCCGGCCCCAATCGGGGGGCGGGTTGCCGCCGCTGCCTCCGGAGAATTCGAAGCTGCCGCTCCACCGGCTATAGTTGCGCGTCTCGACGCCATTGCGATAGCTGCCGCTATAGGAGCTGCGGCCCGGCCGCGCCCAAAGAGTGACGGCGCCGCCGCGTCCGCTGACTACGCCGGCGTGAACCGCTGCACGGCAGATGTTCGAATCGTCGGTATAGGTGTTGGTGCCCCAAACCGTGCCCGAACGCGTGTCGCTGGCCGAACACTGGCACTGCACAGCCCGGTTGCTGCCGCGAAACGATGTCGCGTTGCTCGGGCAAGCCTGACCGTTGCCATAGCCGGGCTGGTCCTCTGGTCCGCCGCCGTAATCGCCGCCGGCAAAGCGGAAGCTGCGCGGCCACAGCCCATAGTCGCGGGATGTAACGCCGTTGCGCGTCGAACCGTGATGATTGCCATGGGCGCCAAGGAACACGACACGGACATTGCCGCCACCAGGTCCCACTTTGCCGTCATGCAGCGCGGCTCTGCAAACGCTCGAATCATCGGTAAAATATTCCGATCCCCAGACATTGCCCGAACGGGTGGCACTCGCGCTGCAGTAACAGGTTTCGGCACCCCGCGTCTGGCCGAACTGCGCGGACGTTCTCGGGCATTCCCTATACTGTTGGGATTGCATCGCCTCGCCCGGCGTTGCGACGGGCAACGAAAAGAGCGCGAAAAGCGCCAGCATGAATGGAATGGCAATTCGGGTCATCACGGCCTCCCTATTAGACGCGCCTCGATGGCGGCGCATCGCGTTTAATTCTGTGCAACCCGTACCCGATCAGTTTCGCCGAAAGTCCGCCACTTGGCAACCACTGACGGCGACAACGCGAAGGCCGTCATGACGGACGGGCGGCGATTCTTTCGAACCGCCGCCCGCGCCTGATCCAACAGGCTAAGGTCTTAGCCTTCGTCGGGCTGGAATTCGAAGCTGCCTGACCAGGCACCATAATCGCGCGTGGTCACGCCGTTCGCTTCCGAACCCGAATAGCTATCGCGGCCATCGACAACCGTGAAGGTGACCTCGCCGCCATCGGCTTCGATCACACCGGCATGGACGGCCGCACGGCAAACGCGCGAATCGTCGGTATAGGTTTCGCTACCCCATACCGAACCGCCGGCAGACGCCGTTGCGTCGCAGCCGCAGGTAACGGTTTCGCCGGTGCCGCGCAGATCGCGAGCGTTTGCCGGGCAAGGCTCGATCGCCGCCACTTCCTCTTCCGGTTCGCCGGCAACGGCGCCTTCGAAGAAGAAGCTGCCGCCCCAGCTGCCCCAGCGACGCGTTTCCACGCCGTTCGCGGTCGCGGCCGAATAGGCGTCGCGGCCTGGCAGGAAGGTGATCGTGACGTTGGCAGGTTCATCGCCAACGAGACCGGCATGCATTGCCGCCCGGCAAACCGCCGAATCATCCGAATAGGGGCCAGCGCCCCAGACACTGCCGGTTTCAGCCGTCTCGGCCGAGCAGGAGCAGGTGAAGCTGTCTTCCGAGCCGCGCATATCCTGCACCCTGTCCGGGCAGGCATCGGCAAGCGGTTCGGCTTCGACGACCTCGTCTTCGGCCGGCTCTTCCGCCGCGCCGCCGCAGGCGGTGAGAATTGCCGCCGACGCCGCCAGCGCCGACAGTGTGAGAATGGAAGTGCGTTTCATCGAAGTCCCCTCTTGTTGCAAACCATGCCGGACGCAACGCGGCCGAATCACAACGGCCCTTTCGGCAGCGCATTTATCGGTCATCGTCCCCGCCGTTGCAAATCGCCGGGGCATCCCAACGCTCGACTCTGGCCTTCGCCGCTGCAAGGACTATTAGAGGGAAAACAGCGAATATCGAAGCGGAGCGACCGAATGATCGAAGTGGAATGGTGGGAATTCGAGGACGGGAAGACGCTCGCCAGTGAAGTGGCGGGCGATATCGGCTTCATCATCGAAAAGGCCATCGAGACCAACGGCAAGGCCGAATTGGCGCTGCCCGGCGGCACGACACCGCAGCCGATCCTCGAAGTGCTCGCCAAGCGCGATTTCGACTGGTCCAAGGTCCGCGTCTTCCCGACCAACGAATGCATCGTCGATGCGGGCAGCGAATATAGCAATTTCGAGATGCTCGAGCGGATTCTCGGCCCGACGGGCGCGACCGTCGAGCCGCTGCTCGACCATCAGCAGCATTGGAGCACCAAGGAAGCAGGCCAGAGCGCCGACGCGCGGCTTGCCGGGTTCAGCTGGCCGGTCGACCTCGTCTGGCTCGGCATGGGTGAGGACGGCTCGACCGCCTCGATTTTTCTGAACGTGATGGACGATGCGATCAACGCGCCCAAGGCCCGGCGCGCAATCGGCGTGACGCCCGATCCGATGCCCGCCGATGCGCCGGTCGACCGGGTGACGATGACGCGCGGCGCGCTGCTTGCCGCGCACACCATGATCGTGACGCTATCGGGCGCGAAGAAGAAGGAAATGCTCGAAACGGCGATCAAGGACGGGCCGCTCTCGAACGTGCCGATCGGCCGCGTTCTCGCCGAGACCGAGATCCCGATCGATATCTACTGGAGCGCCAAATAACCGAGCATCGGAGGGGGTGAGGATGGACGAGAGCGAAAACGCCGGTCCCAAAAGCGAAACGCCTGAAAGCGAAGAGCAATGCATAGCCCGCGAAAGCGGCTATTGGCGCGCCAATATCCGGCTGCTCGCGGTACTGATGACGATCTGGTTCACCGTCTCCTTCGGCTGCGGCATCCTGTTTCGCGATTTCCTCGACCAGTGGAGCCTCGGCGGATATCCGCTCGGCTTCTGGTTCGCCCAGCAGGGTTCGATCTACGTCTTCATCGCGCTGATCGTCGTCTATGTCCGCCGGATGCGGGCTATCGAGCGCAAATTCGGGCTCGATAGAGAATGACGACACAGACCCTTATCTACCTTTTCGTCGGCGCGAGTTTTGCGCTCTATATCGGCATCGCCATCGCCTCGCGCGCGAAATCGACGAGCGAATTTTATGTCGCCGACGGCCATGTGAACCCGATCGTCAACGGCATGGCGACCGCAGCCGACTGGATGAGCGCGGCCAGCTTCATCTCGATGGCCGGGCTGATCGCTTTCCAGGGCTATGACGGATCGGTCTATCTAATGGGCTGGACCGGCGGCTATGTGATGCTCGCGCTACTGCTCGCGCCGTACCTTCGAAAATTCGGCCAGTACACGGTCCCCGATTTCATCGGTGCGCGCTATTATTCCAGCGCCGCGCGCGTCGTCGCCGTGGTCTGCCTGATCTTCATCAGCTTCACCTATATCGCCGGGCAGATGCGTGGCGTCGGCATCGTCTTTTCGCGCTTCCTCGAAGTGCCGGTCGATCTCGGCGTCATCATCGGCATGGGGATCGTCTTCATCTATGCCGTGCTCGGCGGGATGAAGGGCATCACCTATACCCAGGTCGCGCAATATTGCGTGCTGATCTTCGCCTATATGGTGCCGGCCTTCTTCATCAGTTTCCTGATCACCGGCATGCCCGTGCCGCAGATCGGCCTCGGCAGCGCGGTGGCCGACGGATCGGGGCTAAGCGTGCTTCAAAAGCTCGACGGCACGCTCACCGATCTCGGCTTCACCGCCTATACCGACGGCACCAAGTCGATGATTGATGTGTTTTGCATAACCGCCGCGCTGATGATCGGCACGGCGGGGCTGCCGCATGTCATCGTCCGCTTTTTTACGGTACCGAGTGCCCGCGATGCCCGCAAATCGGCGGGTTGGGCACTGGTCTTCATCGCGCTTCTCTACACCACCGCCCCGGCGGTCGGCGCGTTTGCGCGGCTGAACTTCGTCGAGATGGTGAACGAAACGCCCTACACGCAAGCCCCTGGCTGGTTCTCCAACTGGGAGGCAAATGATCTCATCGCCTTCAATGACCGCAACGGCGACGGCGTGATGCAATATCGCTCCGGCGATCCCTTTGCGGGCGCGCCGGTGTTCACCGGCGAAACCGGCGCTTCGGGCGAGCGGCTCGTGTCGAACGCGCCGGTCGAGGGCGAAAACGAGGTCTATGTCGATCGCGATATCATGGTGCTCGCCAATCCGGAAATCGCGAACCTGCCCGGTTGGGTGATCGCGCTCGTCGCGGCGGGCGGATTGGCGGCCGCGCTTTCGACGGCGGCGGGGCTGTTGCTAGTCATCTCGACGGCCGTCAGCCACGACCTGCTGAAGCAGACCTTCCGGCCGCACATTACCGACAAGGGCGAGCTGCGTGCCGCGCGGATCGCGGCGACCGCGGCAATTCTCGTTGCAGGTTATCTCGGAATCTACCCGCCGGGCTTCGTCGCGCAGGTGGTCGCCTTCGCCTTCGGGCTCGCCGCGGCTTCGCTGTTCCCGGCAATCTTCATGGGCATCTTTTCCAAACGCATGAACAAGGAGGGGGCGATCGCCGGCATGGTGACCGGCCTCGTCTTCACCTTCCTCTATATCGCCTGGTTCAAGCTCTGGTCGCCGGAAAGCAATATCGCGGAAAACTGGTGGTTCGGCATTTCGCCCGAAGGCATCGGCGTGATCGGCATGCTGCTCAACTTCGCCGTTGCACTCAGCGTAGCGGCGGCGACCAAAGCGCCGCCGCTCGAAATCCGCCAGCTCGTCGACCGGATCAGGCTGCCCGGCAACGCCGGAGCCTGATCCGGTCAGGGCATCGGCCTTAGTTGTGAAGGGCGAGACCGATCTGCTTTAGATTGTTGCTGCAGTTTGACTCAGCCGTGTCGCTGTCGGTGCGCGGCGGCGCTTCGCGTGCCGACTGAACGGCGGGAACCAGCAGCGCGATACCGCCGGTGACATTTTCCAGCTCGTCGGCAGCCAGTTCCTCGATCTTTTTCTTGTTCGTCATCATTTCATCTCCATTTGGTCTGTGGGGCTTCAATAGCCCCCTTCCGGGCCCGCAATGTGATGGAAGTCACCACCCGGTTCGAAAGAGCGGACCGGCTAGGGACCGGGCTCCCCGGCTATGTCGGGCGCCACCGGCGCGATCACGCCGACATTGATGAACCATTGCTGGTCGTTTTCGCGGCGGCGGCTGACAAGCGCCTCCTGCATTTCGAACATCCCGGAAAGGGGGTCCGAACCCGCGATCGGTTCGCCAGCAAAACGCATATAGGCTTGGTCTGGCGAATAGGCCGGCCAGTCGGCCCAGCCGTCGCTGCTCGGTACGCCCGTGCGGGCGAAACTGACCCAATAATCCATCATCGCCGATGACAAGGCCGCCTCCTCCGCGCCTTCCGGCCGGGGCCAGTTGGGCGGAAGCGACGCGTCTCGCCCGACCTGGCCGAAGACGTAGGGCAGTTCGCTCGCATGAAAGGCGCAAATTTCCTGCGCCCTGGCGGCGGGGTCGCAATGATCGAACAGATAGATATAGGCCGGCAGCCCCACCGCCGAATGCCGGTCCACCAGATATTCGCTCGCCCAGCCGAAAACGGCGTCACGCAGGGTCGCCATCATGCTCTCGCCGATGTCCGACGACGGATAGAGGCGGAGGAATTCGGGCGCGAGATCGCCGTAACGCCGCGCAATCTCGGCTTCATAGCTTGCTGCATCGGCGGGTGCGGGCGGCAGCGGGATGAGCCCCGCGCGGTTCTCTCCGTCGTTGAACCCCGTGAGCAGCGGGACCTGCGCCTGCCGTCCGGCATCGAAGGTTTCGACGACCTGTTCGGTGAGAGACCAGCCGTCGATCGTTCCTTCCGGCCGGAAACGCGCCATGAGCGCCGCGATCGTCAGCATTTCGGCGTCCATGGACCGCAAGGTGGCAAGATCGCCTGCCCCCACCGCGGCGGCGATCTCGGTGCCAACCTCCTCGGCCGGCGTCAGGCCGTAGACCGTCCGGGTGAGCGCGGGGACCGCGCGCGTGTTGGTGCTCTGCGCAATCGCCTTGTGAAACAGGTCGCGGGCGAGCGGGCTGGTCAGGAGATAGGTGACGCTGAGCGCGCCCGCCGATTCCCCCATGATCGTGACATTGGCGGGATCGCCGCCGAACGATGCGATATTGCCCTGAACCCAGCGCAACGCCGCGATCTGGTCGAGCAGGCCATAGTTACCCGAAGCATGGTGGGGCGATTCCACGCTCAGTTCCGGATGAGCCAACCAGCCCAGGACGCCGAGACGATAATTGATCGAGACGAAAACGATGCCGCGTTCCGCAAAACTGGCGCCGTCATACATCGGCTCGGCGCTACCGCCGATGCGCAGTGACCCGCCATGAATCCAGACGATCACCGGCGCGCCCTCGGCATCCTCGGGCGCCCAGATGTTGAGCGTCAGGCAATCCTCGCTGATCGCCTCGGGCGGGTCGAAATAGAGGCTCGGGGACGGCACGGGCGGCTGGATGCAACTCGGCCCGAAGGTGGTTGCGCCGCGTATCCCGTCCCAGGCGACAGGCGGCGCGGGCGGACGCCAGCGAGCATCGCCGACCGGCGGCGCAGCATAGGGAATGCCCATAAAGACATGAAGGCCGCTCTCGGACGCTCCCGCCAGCCTTCCCTGTTCGACGACGGCCTCCGGAGCCTCACTGGCATGTGCGGGTGCCGAGAAACCCGGCGCCAACAGCGCTGCCAGGAGCATGAGCGGACGGACACGTTGGTTGATCTTCAGGATAAGAGCCTCTCCTTCGCCCGATCCGCGTTGGTCGTTCCGCTTGTCATCCGGGCTCGCCGGAAATACACTATCGCGAGAGTGAATATCAATGGCTCATACGCCATAGTCCTGCGCATAGGATAAATCGGCGTGCGGGAGAAATACGGGGGGAGGATATGAAAAGCCAGGACGCAACCCGGCGCCAGTTTCTGGCCGGCACGACAGCGCTGCCGCTGATCCCGTCGGCGCTGATGCCGTCGACTCTAAAGGCGGCAGCCGGCCAATCGACATCCGTCGCCGACGATCTGGGCCGTTATGTCGGTTTCGGAAGCAAGCAATCGGGCGGCGAAGGCGATAACGCCTGTGGCGCATGGCTCGAGGCCGAGCTCGAAAGCGCGGGCTTTGTCGTCGAGCGGCAGACCCTCAGCGTGCCCTATTTCAATGCGGAGCGAAGCGAGCTTGTCTGCGGCGAGGATCGCGCGACGCTCCGCCCGCAACCGATCGTCATCCCGACCGGCCCCGAAGGGATCACCGGCCCGCTCGTGCGCGTCGGGCCCGAAGGCGCAGACACGTCGCTCGCCGGTGCCATCGCGCTTATCGATCTCCCGTCCCGGCGTTGGTCGACCGCGCTGTCCGATGCCATCCGGCAGCCGATAGAAGCCGCTTTTGCCGGCGGCGCGCGCGCCGCCATCATTATCACCAACGGGCCCACCGAAAAGACAATCGCGCTGAACACCGACGGGCGCGAGCCGATGTTCGCCGGTCCGGTAGCGCTTTTGGCGCCGGAAGCGGCCGGGCGGTTTCTTTCCGCAGCAACGCGCAGCGAACCCGCGACGTTTTTCCTGACCGGCAATGGCGGACCGCGGCCTTGCTTCAACCTTGCCGGCCGCATCGACCGGGGCCGGGGCCGCTGGCTGGTCGTCTCCACGCCGCGTTCCGGCTGGGGCACCTGTGCCGGCGAGCGCGGCGGCGGCATCGCCGCATGGCTGGAAATTGCGCGCTGGGCGAGCGGCGGCGCACGACAGTTCGATCTCGCCTTCATCTGCAACAGCGCGCACGAATACCAGTATCTGGGCGCCGAAGAGATGCTGCACGCCGTCGCGCCGCGCCCGGAAGAAACCGCCTTCTGGCTGCATCTCGGCGCCAACCTTGCTTCGCGCGACTGGCATGATTCCGTTGGCGCGATGACACCGCTTCCCGGCACGGATTCGCAGCGCTATCTGGTCGTCAGCCCCGAATTGCTGCCCGCAGCGCAGCGGGAATTTGCAGGGCTGGCCGGACTCGAGGCGCCCTATTCCAGCCAGGCGCTGTCAGCCGGCGAACTGACCAACGTCATCGAAGCCGGCTATGCGCCGGTCGCCGGGATTTTCGGCATTCATCGCTTCCACCATATCGCCGAAGACGATGCGCGCTGCGTATCGGCAGCGGCCGTCGCGGAAACATCCGCCGCCTTCCGGCGGCTGGTCGAACATGTGTTGAGGACGGCGTAAAAAATGGCGGAGGCGGCACAAGACCGCCTCCGCTAGTGCCTTCCGGCCCCCTTAATCGTCGATATTGCGCCGGAAGGTTTCGGGCAGGAAGAGAATGCCGACTATCGCCGTCATTCCTGCCACGAGCACGGGATACCAAAGCCCGTAATAAATATCGCCGGTTGCCGCGACCATCGCGAAGGCAACGGTCGGCAAAAAGCCTCCGAACCAGCCATTGCCGATATGATAGGGGAGCGACATCGAGGTGTAGCGGATGCGCGCAGGAAACAGCTCGACCAGCATCGCGGCAAGCGGCGCATAAACCGAGGTTGCGAGCAGCATGATGGCGACGATGATCGCAATCACCAGCGGCCGGTCGATCAGTGCCGGATCGGCCTCCGACGGGTAGCCGGCAGCATCGAGCGCGGCGCCGACTTCGTCCCGGAAGGCAGCGATAGCGGCGACCCTTTGTTCGCCGGATACGACCGCCGGATCGGGAGCGCTGATGACCCTGCCGCCGACCCGCACTTCGGCGATCGTGCCTGCGGGTACTTCGACGTTGCTATAGTTGACGCCGCTGCGCGCAAGATAAGCCTTGGCGATGTCGCAGCTCGATCGGTCGAAGGTGTTGCTGCCAATCGGATCGAACTGGAACGAACATTCCGCGTCATGCGCGACCACGGTTACCGGCGAATTTTCCACAGCTTCCGCCAGCACCGGGTTCGCGGCATGGGTGAGCAACTGGAACAACGGAAAAAGCGTAACGGTTGCGAGGACGCAGCTCGTCATGATGATCTTCTTGCGGCCGATCTTGTCGCTGAGCCAGCCGAAGAAAATGAAGGTCGGTGTCGCGATGATCAGTGCGATGACGAGCAGGATATTCGCCGTCGCACCGTCGATCCTGGCGATCCGCTCTAGATAGAAGAGCGTGTAGAATTGGGCCGTGTAACCGATCACCCCCTGCCCCGCGACCGCGCCGAACAGCGCGATCAACACGAATTTGAGGTTGCCCCAGCGGGCGAAAGCTTCCTTGAGCGGCGCCTTTGAGGTCTTGCCCTCGTCCTTCATTTTCTGAAAAACCGGGCTTTCGGCGAGCTGCATCCGGATCCACAGCGACACCGCGAGCAGCAGGATCGAGACGAGGAACGGCACACGCCAGCCCCAGCTCGCAAAGGCTTCCTCGCCCAGCAGCGTGCGCAGGCCGATCACCAGCAGCAATGCCGTGAACAGGCCGACCGTGGCCGTCGTCTGGATGAAGCTCGTATAAAGGCCGCGCTTGTTGTTCGGGGCATGCTCGGCGACATAGGTCGCCGCGCCGCCATATTCGCCGCCGACGGCCAGCCCCTGCAGTAGCCGAAGGCCCACAAGGATGATGGGTGCTGCGACACCGATCGACGCGTAGCTTGGCAAAAAGCCGACCGCGAAGGTGGACAGGCCCATCAACCCCATGGTGACAAGGAATGTGTTCTTCCTTCCCACCAGGTCCCCGATACGACCGAACACGACCGACCCAAAGGGACGCACGGCAAAACCTGCGGCGAACGCACCAAGCGCGAGAATGAACCCAGTGGTCTCGTTGACGCCGGAAAAAAACTGGGCGGAGATATAGGTCGCAAGCAGGCCGTAGAGATAGAAGTCGTACCATTCGAACATCGTGCCGAGCGACGAGGCGGCGATGACCAGCTTTTCGCTTTGTTTCCCCCCGTGATGCCCGGCGTAATTCTCGGGTAGTGCTTCTTCGGTCGTCGCCATATCCTATCCCCTCCCGGATGACCGTATTTTGGTTTCGGTCTTTCCATTCGGCGCGGTTTTCAGCTTTCTCCGCGCTGTCCTTCTTGCCTCGCCCTAACGGGAAGCCGCCATTACCGGCAGTTCGCAGCCGGCACTGGCCAGCTCGCGTTCCGCTTGGACAAAACCATAAGCGGGTACGATTTCGGCCGATCGGTTGCCGATCGCTTCCCAGCTTTCGGCAACCCGTTCGGCCGCATTTTCGGCTCCGCCAACGTAAACGCCTTCGGTCAGCGTGATATGCGCGCGGGCGAAATGCCCACCGCCTGCGCACAGGATCGCGCGCGTCGGCGCGTCCTCGCCGATCAGCGTCCTCAGGCCCGGGCTGACGAGCGCCGGATCCAACTGCACGAGCGCATCTTCCGACAGCACGCCGTCGGTCATCTGCGTCGCCGCCGTCGGGGCGAGCGCATTGACGCGAATGCCGTATTTCTCACCCTCGATCGCCAGGGTCTGCATCAGGCCGACAAGCGCCATTTTTGCCGCGCCATAGTTAGCCTGTCCGAAATTGCCGTAGAGCCCCGAAGACGAGGTCGTCATCACGATGCGGCCATGATGCTGCTTTCGCATGATTTCCCACACCGCCTTGGTGCAGATTGCCGCGCCCATCAGATGGACGTCGAGCACCAGACGGAAATCGTCGAGATCCATCTTGGCAAAGCTCCGGTCGCGCAAGATGCCGGCATTGTTGACGAGAATGTCGACACGCCCCCAATCTGCCATCGCCCGATCGACCATCGCGGCCACCTGACCGGTATCGGTGACCGATGCCGCAACGCCGATCGCCTCGCCACCGGCGGCGCGAATTTCCTCGGCGACGCTTTCCGCCCTGGCGGCATCGAGATCGTTCACGACAACCTTCGCGCCCAGTTTCGACAGCAGCAAAGCATGGCATCGCCCCAAGCCTCCGCCGGCTCCCGTAACAATCGCGACCCGCTCCTTCAGCGTCATCGTCTCCGTCTCCTGGTCCGTTTCGTTCATAATATTCACTATCTCGCTAGTTAATGACTTGGCAGGCGCAATGTATCGGCATCCGCCGCCGCTGCGGCGCGAGCTATTCTCCCTTGTTACAGATTCCGTGGAAGCCGGCGGCCATGAACTTCGCCATACGTTCCTTGATGGCCGCAAAATCCTCGGACTTGCAAAGGCCTCCCGAAAGCTTGTCGATGCGTCCCGTCCGCGCGAGCGTCAGCATCAGCGCGCCGGTCGTGAAATGATAGCCCCAAATAATGTCCTCCTCGGAGGCATCGGGGAGCGCCTTTTTTAGAATTTCGAATAGCCGCAGCACGAGCGGATCGAACCACTTGTCGAACATCGCGGCGCCCCATTCCGGCGTGCTCGAGACCAGGGCAGCGAGCGTGCCCGCATTTCTCCATTGTTCGCCGCCCTCTCCATAGAGATCGAGATTGGTGTCGAGGAAAGCGTGCAGCGCGCCCTCCACCGTGGGATTTCCTGCGGTCTCGCGATCATATTCGTCGAGCGCCTTCATGCGGACTTCGTTCGCGACGACAGCGCGCCGCGCAAAAACCTCGTCGAACAGCTTCTGCTTGTCTTCGAAATAATAGTTGAGCAGCGTGTGATGCACGCCGACGCGCTTGGCGACATCGTTGAGTGTGACCCCATAAAGCCCGTGCTTCGAAAACAGATATTCGGCAGCGTCGAGAATTTGCTCGGTCGTTTCCGCACGCCGCTCCGCCTTCGTGAGACGCTTACCCTTTGGTTTGTCGGCTTCTGCCAAAGTGAGACCCTTCCAAATCGCTGCACCGTGCCGAACCGTAGGCGAATATCCCCGGTTCATGCGTTACTATATTCCGCTCTCAGGCGTATCTTGTCGATCTTGCCCGTCGATGCCAATGGCATGTTGCGGATACGGACAACTTCTTCGGGAATCCACCAGGACGCCACCCGGTCGCGCAATGGCTGCAGCAGATCCTCGTCGGTGATCGATTGATCCTTTTGCGTTTCGACCAGCATGATCGGCCGCTCGCCCCATTTGGCGTCGGGCCGGCCAATGACGGCGACGAGAGAAACCTGCGGCAAGGCAGCGACAATGGATTCGATTTCAGCGGGATTGATCCATTCGCCGCCCGATTTGATCAACTCCTTGGAACGTCCGGTGATCGTCAGGTCTCCGCGGGTATCTATGCGGGCGAGATCACCGGTGTCGAACCAGCCATCCTTGGTGGCCGCCGTCTCCTGCCCGAAATAGCGTTCGACGACGGACGAGCCGCGCACGTGCAGATGCCCTTCGACGTCGCGCTGTTCGGGCAGCGGCATGCCTTCGCTATCGGTCAGCATCAGATCGATACCGACGGCCGGACGACCGGATTGCGTCGCCTTTCTGTGCGCATCGCAAGGTGATGCCGCGGTTCCCAGAGGGGAAAGCTCGGTCATGCCCCATGTCGTCTGCAGCACGATCCCGCGACTCTCGATCCGACGCATCAGCGCGGGCGATATCGGCGAACCGCCGACCATGATCCGTTCGAGCGAAGGGAGCACGCGGCCGGTTTCGTCGAGATAGTCCATCAGGCCAAGCCAGACCGTCGGCACGGCGACCCCTATCGTCACCTGTTCCGTTTCGATGAGGTCGGCGAGAGCGGTGCCGTCTGCCTGCCGCCCGGGCAGCACGAGTTTCCCGCCGGTCGCCGGTACGGCAAAGGGCAGCCCCCAAGCATTGGCATGAAACATCGGAACGACAACCAGGACCGCGTCTCTGGAGGTAATCCCGGCGACCTCCGCCTGCAGCTGGCGCAGAGTGTGCAGATAGTTGCCCCGATGGGTGTAGGTCACGCCCTTGGGCGCGCCGGTCGTGCCCGAGGTGAAGCACAGGCCGCAGGGCGCCGTCTCCTCGAAATTGCCCCATTCGACATCGTCGAGATCGGCGGTGATGGCGGCTTCCAGGCTAAGGATGGCGCGATCGCCGGAAATCTGTTGCGGCGCCTCGCTCAATTCGTCGATCACGATGATATGTTCGATCGTTGGCGCCTGTCCGGCGATCTCCCGTGCAAGCGGCATGAGATCCGCGCTCACGATCAGAATGCGTGCCTCCGACTGCTGCACCATGTCCGCACTGCTCGCGGTCAACAGCCGCGGATTGAGCGTATGGCAGACCGCGCCCATACCCATGATCGCATACCAGGCCTCGACATGCGCCTGCGTATTCCAGGCCAACGTCGCCACCCGGTCGCCCCGCGACACGTCCAGCTCCGCCAGCAGGCCCGAAACCCGGCGCGCGCGCTCCAGCAGATCGGCATAGCCGATCCGGTCGATCGCGCCGCCATCTCGCGCCGTGACGACCTGTGCCCGGGGATGCCATTTGGCAGCGTGGATGAGGAACTTGTCCAGGGTCAGCCCATAAGGCTGCATCTCGCCATCGGTCATCGGCACCCCGGAGCTTGCGGCGGCAGGGCCGGCGCGGCGATGCCGACATTCCATGTCCATGAAACATCTGCGGCGCGCCGACGGCACATGACCTGCTCGTGCAGCTCGTACATGCCGGGCAGCAGATGATTGGCCAGCTGCGGGGTTTCGGCGAAGTACATATAGGCCTCGTTCTCGGTATAGGGCGCCCAATCGGGCTGGCCCTCGGCCACGGGCACACCGGTCCGCGCGAAGGAGGACCAATAGCCCAGCATCGCACGCGACAGGTTCCGTTCGGTCTCGCCGCGCGGAATTTCGGGCCACATCGGCGGCGTACGCCGGGTATTTCCGAGGGCATAGGGAATTTCGGACGCGTGAAAGGCGTGCAGCCCCGCCTGATCGGCAGCGGGATAGCCATGATCGAAGATATAGAAATAGCCGGACTGGCCGATCGCGCTCTGCTTTGCGGCGAGCCGTTCGGCCGTCCAGCCATACATGGCATCCCGGGTCGCAGCGAGCATCGCCTCGTCGATATTGGCGGGCGGATAAAAGCGCAGGAACGCGCCGGCGAGATCGCCATAGCCGGCGCGGATCGCTTCCTCATAAGCTTCGGCACTGTCCGCCGCCGACGGCAGCAGGCGGCGCAACGAACGGATTTCGCCGCTGTTGAAACCCGCAATGACCGGTACCTGCGCCTGCTCGCCATCGTCGAAAAGATCGACGATCTGGCGCGGGAGGACATCGCCGTCGATCGTGCCCCAGGGAATATAGCCCGCGCGCAACGCCGCGCCGTTCACCTGGCGCGGGCCCATAGCGCGCATTTCCGCCAGACTCTCGGCCCCGACTTGTTCCTGGACCCAGCTGCCGATCGCCTCGGCCGAGGGGAAGCCGAAGCGTCCTTCGCGCAACTCCGGCGTGGAGAGCATATAGGCACTCTGCAGGATTGCCCGGTCGAACAGGCCATGGGCGCGCGGCGATGACATCAGATACATGACGCTGAGCGCGCCAGCCGATTCCCCGGCAATGGTAACGCTGCCGGAATCGCCGCCGAAAGCCTCGATATTCCGCTCGATCCACTGCAGCGCCGCGATCTGGTCAAGCAGGCCGTAGTTGCCCGAAATATTGTCGTCGGATTCCGCGCTGAGCTCAGGATGGGCGAGATAGCCGAGCGCGCCCACGCGATAGTTGATGGAAACGACGACAAGCCCCTGCCGTGCCAGCTCGGCGCCGTCATACATGGCGGCATGGCTCGCACCGTTGACGAGCGCGCCGCCATATATCCAGACGAATACAGGCGCGCCTTCGGCCTCTTCGGGCGCCCAGATATTGAGGAACAGGCAGTCCTCGCTCTCCCGGCCGATATCCTCGAAATAGATGCTGGTGGGAAGCTGGCCTGCCTGGATACAGGCCGGGCCGAATTCGGTCGCCTCGCGGACGCCTTCCCAGCGCGGCAACTCCGCCGGGGGCCGCCAGCGCATTTCCCCAACCGGCGGCGCCGCATAGGGAAGACCCCTGAAGATCTCGAGCCCGTCTTCGGCTTCGCCCCTGACGCTGCCTGCCGGGGCATCCACCACGACTTCGGCGCTGGCGGCAACCGGCACCGCAAGAACCAGCGCGGCTGTCGCCGTCGCGGCCTTTATCATGAAAGTCGTCAGCCTAATCGTTCGCCTCCTGCCATATCCGTGCCGCGCGCGCCGATAGATTGAGCACGCGGCACGGACGAGGTTCACTTAGAAATCATATCCCACACGGACGCCGATCGTGCGTGGCCGCAAGGTGGCGTAGCGACTGGCGATGAACGCTTCGGGGTGGACGTATGTAATCGAGCGGTCGTTGAACAGATTTTCGACATAGGCCGTTACACGCAGATCCCCGACATTCGCTCCAAAATAGATGTTCACATTTTCCCACGATTCCGTGAAATCATAGGTCGGGTTGATCACGCCAGGTTGGCCAGGAACGTTCGGGAACAGGCCCGGGAACGATCCGGCGTGCGAGATGTTGAACGCCGTCCAGCCATTGGCGTTTGCCGAGATCGGAAAATCATAGCGGACGGTCGCCGATCCCTGGAAATGGGGAGAGGCGAGACGCACGCCATCGACGGCCCCGGAAATGGCCGCCTCCGCCGCCGTCAGGTCGGTCACCTTGGAATCGTTGAGCGAACCCACCAGGTTGATGCTGACCCCGGCCCATGGCCGCGCCAGCAGTTCCAGCTCGATACCCTTGCTGACCGCACCGCCGATATTGGTGGCGAATTGGATCGAGTCGGACACGCGGTTCGCCTGAACCTGGATATCGCGCCAATCGATATAATAGGCCGCGATATTGGCTGTCAGATCGCCGCCGAGCCAAACGCCCTTGAGACCGACCTCATAATTGGTCAGGCTATCGGAATCGGCGCCGTCGGGGATCACGATATCGGTCGGATCGAGCGTGCTCACCAGGCCGGCACGGGCGTTGACAACCGGCGAGCGAAAGCCGGTCGAAATCGTCGCATAAGTGGTGATCGCGTCCGACGGCTGCCACGAGACGCTGACCTTGTAGGACGCCTGGCTGTCGGTGACCTTGAGACCTGTCACCGCAGCAACCGGCGTGACCGTCAGCGGGATATTGGAAAAGCCCCCGAGCGCAACGCCGAGATAGTTGCTTGTATAGCCGCCAGGCTCGGTGAAGCTTTGCACCGACGTGCTTGTGTAGCGCAGCCCGCCCGTGATCCAGAAATTGTCCGTGAACCGATAGGTCAGTTCGCCGAAGCCGGCGAGCTCGCTCGAATTGAAATGGGAGCCGAAGCGCTGATAATATTCGTCGTTGAGACCCGTGAGCCCCCGCGCGGCGAGGAATTCCGGCGACGAGCGATAATTATAGTCCACGTCACGGCGTTTGTCATAATAGAACACACCCAACACCCAGTCGAAGCTTCCGCCCGGATCGGAGGTGAGGCGCGCTTCCTCGACGAAGATGTCGTCATAGGCATAGGCATCGAGGGCGAACGGGATGAGCTGGCCGAAGGTGCCGGCGAGATCGACCACGAACAGTTGGTCGAACATCGCATAGGTCGACGAGCTGATGAAATCGAAGCCATCGAAATCATATTCGACCGTCGCATTATAGGTTGTCAGCTCGGCGTGGAACAGGTCCGGCCGATCGGAAAGGCGTGTATTGCGGTCTATCGTGGGAATGATCAGCGACGAATCTTCCGGCGTGCTGTCCTCGTACGAGAAGCCCAGCCGGATCGAGAGCCGGTCGGTCGGCTCCCAGAGCAGCGCAATGCGGCCGCCGACATCCTCCAGCGTATTCGAGTTTTCGATGCCGGTGCCGATATTGTCGACATAGCCGTCCTCGTGCCGGTAGAAGCCGACAGCGCGAATGGCGAGCCGGTCCTCCACCAGCGGCACGTTGACCATTGCATTGTAACGCTGGCGGAACGAATCGTCGCCGGTCAGCGCCCAATCGGCGAGCGCCGAAGCCTCGAAATCCCGGGTGTTGGGCGCGTGAGTGATGATCCGCACGGCGCCGGCAAGCGAGTTCGATCCAAACAAGGTGCCCTGCGGGCCGCGCAGAAATTCAACGCGCTCCACATCGTAAAGATTGGGATCGAGAATGGTCGAGTTACCGTTCGCCGAGATCGGCAGTTCATCGATATAGATTGCGACCGTGCCCTGCAGGTTTGCGCCATAGCCGTTGGTCGCAATACCGCGGGCTGTAAAGTTGTTGAAGTTCGCAGTGGGCCGATTGACGACAACGCCCGGCGTATTCTGCGCGAGCCCTTCATAACCAACAACGCCGCGCTCGGTGAGTTCTTCCTGCTGGAAGGCGGTGATACTCAGCGGAACGTCCTGCAAAAGCACTTCCCGACGCGTTGCCGTCACGATGATCGGAGCGTTGGTTAAAACGGAGGGCGTGGTCGATCGCGCCCGCTCTCCCTCATCACTTCCCGTTCCGGTTTGCGCCGTCGCAACGGCGGGCAAACAGATAAATGCGGCCGCGCATGCGGACCCAAGAAACTTCGCTTTCATGCAAACATCTCCCCTCATCTCGGCGGATTTTTCCGCCTTGTCTTCACGTTCTCATTAGCGTTCCATTATCGCATGTCAACGTTCACTATCGCGAGCGTGAATAACATTGGCAGAAATATCGAATGCGTGTCGCCGCCCAAGCCAGGGCCGAACGCCGGACGATAACGCTGTCGCGTTGCGACCAAAAAATTCTGTGGCCCGCTGTGCGTAACCGGTGGGCCGAAGAATGCGCTCGACTCCGAACCTTCGCGCGATAGGAATTTCCGTGCCCGCCGGTTAGCCCGGCGTTGTGAAACCCGCCTCGGCCAGGCCCGCAAGCGCGCACAGCTCGTCATTGTCGGACGTGTCGCCGGTCACGCCGATAGCGCCCAGCAGCCGACCTTCACTATCGGCAACCAGCAGGCCGCCTGCCGCCGGCAATACGCCCTGCGATGAAATCCGGTGAAGCGCCGCAACGAAACTCGGCCGCTCCTCGGCCATCTCGCCAATAGTCCGCGACGACACGCCAAGGCCGAGTGCGCCACTCGCCTTTGCGATCGCGATTTGAGGCCGCATGGTCGACGAACCGTCCTGGCGGCCAAAGGCAAGGAGATGCCCCCCGGCATCGAGGACGGCGATGCTGAGCGGCTTCAGACCGAGCTCGCCGCCCTTGCGGAAGCCGGCGGCAATCATTGTCTCCGCGCGCTCAAGGGATAGAACGGTCAGCTTCTCATTGAGGGTCATGGTCTTCTCCTTGAGGCGGGGTGTTCGAGCGCGGCAAAATTCCCAAAACGCGGTCGATTCCTGCTTCCGCCAACGCGGCGGGCAGTGGACCTCCGGTCGCCCAATCGAGCATTTCGGCGGTATGGAGCACGGGCACGGCCGCTCCCGATGCAAGCTGCATCGCGCAGCCGATATTGCCGGCTACGACGATATCGGGATTCGCGCGGGCGATATGACCGAGCTTCCGTTCCTTGAGCCTGGCAGCGAGATCGGGCTGCAGGATGTTGTAGAGCCCCGCCGATCCGCAGCACAGATGCGCTTCGGCCGGTTCGCTTACGGTAAAGCCCGCCGAAGCGAGCAGCCGTATCGGCTGCTCGACGACCCCCTGGCCGTGCTGCAACGAACAGGCGGCGTGATAGGTGACCGAGAGGCCAGTCGGTGCGGCGGCGACTTCGCCTTCGGACAAAAGCTCGGTCACATCGCGGGCCATCGCCGAGATCCGCTCGGCCTTTCCGGCATAGTCGGGGTCGTTCCTCAGCAGCGCGCCATAATCCTTGATCATCGTCCCGCAGCCGGCGGCGGTGGTGACGATCGCGTCGAGGCCGAGCCGTTCCTGCTCCGCCGTCCAGAGGTCGACATTGCGGCGGGCAGCCGCGAGGCTGTCGCGTTCCCGTCCGATATGGTGGACGAGCGCGCCGCAACAGCCTTCACCGCGCACGAAGACGACTTCATAGCCGGATCGCGCCAGCAATCTTGCGGTCGCAGCGCGAATTTCGGGCCGGAGCACGGGCTCCGCGCAACCTTGGACGAGGGCGACCCTGCCCCGGCTGCCGCCGGGTGTCGCCTGCAAGCCCGCCCTCGCAGGCATCCGCGCCGGAACGAGGCCCAGCATCGCCCCGATCGCCGACCCCTGGCCGAAAAGCCCGGCGAACGGTCGCGCCAGCCGGCCCAAGTGCAGGGCAAAGCGGAACCGCCGCGGATGCGGGAGGAGCGCCGCCACCAAGCGGCGCACGATCCGCTCATGAAGCGGCCTTTTATAATGTTCCTCGGTGTAGATCCGCGCGTGATCGATAAGCCGCCGGTAATCGACGCCCGAAGGGCAGGTCGTCTCGCAGGACAGGCAGGAGAGGCAGCGATCGATATGCCGCACGACCTCGGGCGTGGGCGCGGCCTCCTCCTCGAGCATTGTCTTGATCAGATAGATGCGGCCCCGGGGGGAATCGCGCTCGTCGCCCAACAGCACATAGGTAGGGCAGGTCGAGAGACAGAAACCGCAATGCACGCATTTGCGGACCTCGGCCTCGCTGACGCTCATGTCGCTGCCTTCGGCGCTGCCCGGCGGGAACTCAGTGCGCATCGGCACCCCCTGCAAAACGGCCCGAAGCGAAAACGCCGGTCGGATCGAAGCCTGCGGCCACCCGGCGGGAAAGCGCCGCGACGGCGGGCGTTTCGGGATGAAAGGTATCGATGACGGTGCGGACGTCGGGCGCGGCCCGGACCAGCATGGCGTGGCCGCCGACGCTTTCGGCGACGCGCCGCACGGGCGCCTCGGGATCGGGCGCCGTCAACCAGATGAGCCCGCCGCCCCAATCGTAGAGCCAGCGACGGGCAAAGCCGTCCAGGCCTTTCGGAACCCTCCAGCCGAGGGACGGGGGGACGACGATCCGCCACAACAGGGCGCCGTCGGCCAGCGGCTCCAGTGTTTTCAGCTTTTCCCAAAGCGCCAGCTCTTCCTCGCCGCGGACGACAGCGCCGCCATAATCCTGCGCCAGCGCGGCCAGGCGCGCCTCGACCGACGGGCCGAACCCTTCGAGACGCATCAGCGTGACCGCTTCGTCCCGGGCCGTTCCCTGCGGAAAATGCGCCGCTGCGGCGATATCGCAATCGCCGCCCAGCGCGCGCGACAAGGTACCGATCGCCTCGGCATCGGTAAGGCCTTCGAGCATCAGGTTCGCGCGCGCGCGCGGGGAGGGAAGCACCTTGAGGCTGAGCTCCGTGAGCAGCGCGAGCCGCCCCCAGCTTCCGGCCATCACCTTGGGCAGGTCATAGCCGGTCACATTCTTCACCACCTTGGCGCCGCCGACAAAAGCTTCGCCGCGGCCCGATATCGCCCGGAAACCCAGCAGGTGATCGCGCGCGGCGCCCGCGGACAGCCGGCGCGAGCCCGACACCCCGGCAGCGATCACCCCGCCGATGGTCGCGCTGCCCGTGCCGTGCCCGAAAATCGGACCATGATCGAAGGGCTCGAAGGCGAGCATCTGACCATTGTCCGCAAGCAGCTGTTCGAGCTCGACAAGCGGCGTTCCCGCCCCGACGGTGACCACCAGTTCGGCAGGATCATAGGCGAGGATGCCCCGGCATGCCGAGGTGTCGAGGATCGCGGCATCGTCGCGCGGCGCGCCGATCGCGCGCTTGCTGCCGCCGCCGCGAATCTCCAGCCGCCGCCCTTCCCGCCCGGCATCGGCGATCGCCTGCTGAAGTCTCTCCGTATCCATCGCTCAGAACCGGGGAATGTCGGGAAAGGCCAGCCGGCCGCCATGGACATGCACCCGGCCAAGCTCGGCGCAGCGGCGCAGCGTCGGGAAGACCTTGCCCGGGTTGAGGAGCAGTTCCGGGTCGAAGGCGCATTTGACCCGCTGTTGGTGATCGAGATCGGTTTGCGTGAACATGACTGGCATCAGATCCCGTTTCTCCACGCCGACCCCATGTTCGCCGGTCAGCACTCCGCCCACCTCGACGCATAGCCGCAGGATATCCGCCCCGAATTCCTCGGCGCGTTCGAGCTCGCCGGGCCGGTTGGCATCGTAGAGGATCAGCGGATGCAGGTTGCCGTCACCGGCATGGAAGACATTGGCGACCCCCAGCCCATACTCCCTGGAAAGCGCGCCGATACGCTGCAGCACCTCGGCAAGCCGGTGCCGGGGAATCGTCCCGTCCATGCAATAATAATCGGGCGCCAACCGGCCGACGGCGGGAAACGCCGCCTTGCGGCCCGCCCAGAAGGAGAGCCGCTCCTCTTCGCTATGGGAAACCCGCGTCGACACCGCGTGATTGCGCCCGGCAATCGCCGCGACTTCGTCGACAAGATGCTGGCATTCGACCGCCGGGCCATCGAGTTCGGCGATGACGAGCGCCTCGACATCGAGCGGATAGCCCCTGCCCACAAAGGCCTCGGCGGCATGGATCGCCGGACGGTCCATCATCTCCATGCCCGCCGGTATGATTCCGCCTGAAATAACATCGGCCACGAACTGGCTCGCATGCTCGATCGTCGCGAAGCCCAGCAAGAGCGCGCGCGCCGTTTGCGGCTTGGGAAGGATCCGCACCGTGACTTCGGTCACAATCCCCAGCAGCCCCTCCGAACCGACGATCAGGCCGAGCAGGTCCAGGCCCTGCTGTTCGAGCAGGGTGCCGCCGAGGCGAACGATCTCGCCGTCCATCAGGACCAGCTCGACGCCCAGCACATTGTTGGTGGTGATCCCGTATTTGAGGCAGTGAACCCCGCCCGAATTTTCCGCGACATTGCCGCCGATCGAGCAGATGATCTGCGAGGAAGGATCGGGCGCATAATAGAAGCCCCCTGCTTCCACGGCCTGGGTGACGGCAAGATTGGCGACGCCCGGCTGGAGGATGGCGACGCGATTGGCATAATCGATGTCGAGTATCGCCCGCATCTTCGACAGGACGAGGAGCACGCCGTCCGCCAGCGGCAGCGCCCCGCCCGAAAGCGATGTGCCCGAGCCGCGGGGGACGACCTTTACGCCGCGCGCATGGCACCAGCGCAGGATCGCCGCGACTTGGGCGGTGGTTTCTGGAAGCACGGCGACGAGCGGAACCTGCCGATAGGCGGTGAGACCGTCCGATTCATAGGAGCGCAGGCCCGCCGCGTCGTCGACGACGCCATCGGCGGGCAGGATATCGCGCATCGCCGCCACGATCGCGTCGCGCGGCGGCGCCGAATTGGCAAGGGCGGGGTCGGTCGCCATCCCTCCGCCCGATATCCTAAACCGCTTCGAGCTCGATGACCGAGCATTCGTCCACCAGATAGGCAGCCCGGACATAATTGAAGCCGGCATCGGCGGCGATCTGCTTATATTCCCGCTTTGTCCGCTCCTTGCCGTTGATCGGCATCATGACGAGGTCCGAGCGCACGGCGCTTTCATCCTCGGGACCGACCGTTTCGGGCAATATCTTCTCGATGACGAAAACCGTCCCGCCAACGGGCAGGGCCTCGCGGCAGTTCGCCATGATCGTCGCGACTTCCGCGTCAGACCAGTCGTGAAGGATGAATTTGAGGACCAGACAGTCCGCCCGGGCCGGCACCCCGTCGAAAAAGCTCCCCGGAAGGAATTCGACGCGTTCGCCGACCCCGGCCTCGGCGAGAAAGGCCTGCGCGCCCGCCGCCACGCCCTCGAGATCGTAGACGATGCCGCAGACCGACGGAGTGGCCTTCAGGATTTCCGCCAGCACCGCGCCATAGCCGGCGCCGACATCCATCACGGCTTCGAAACCCCCGAAATCGCATGCCTCGGCAAGCGCCCGGGCAACCGGGAGCGATTGCTCGGCCATCGCTCGGTAGAAGATGTCCGATTCGACCGGGTCCGCGAGCAGGCCGGCAAAGTCGCCGCCGCCCCAGCCGGGCTCGCCGGTTTCCAGCGTGGCGCCGACGGTTTCGAGCGAAGCCATGGTGCGTCCGCCCCAGTGCAGCGCCATGCCGCGCAACGACAGCGAGGCGCCGGACTGTAACATCGCGCCCTTTGGCGTCAGCACGAAATCGCAGTCCGCGACATGATCGCACACGCCGAATGTGGCGAGCGCGCGCAACACGCGAAACGTCGTGTCTTCGTGGAGGCCGAGCTCACGGGCGCATTCTCCGGCAGAACGCGGCTCGGCGGAAAGCGCATCTATCAGCCCGCTCTTGACCCCGGCATATATCAACCTGGTTCGCCACCCCGCCGTGATCGAATCCCGCAATTCCGCGCGCGGATCTTCCGTCATATGCCTGTCCCCTCCTTGCATTCGCGCGCCTCCGGCGCGTTTATTTTTCAGCGTCGTTAATTCGACTTGCTTTTAATAGTTTTGCTTTTCCCCGGTAGCTCTGCGGAAAACCGCCAAACCGTTCCACCAAAAAGCTTTTTAAATGGGTGTTCCGGGGGTCCGCCATCGCAGGACCTCTGTAGCAGCATTATTTTCAATATGTCTATAATATCTTGCGCGGCGACAGAGGCCCTTTTAGACTGGCGCTCGAACGTTCGGGGGAGGATATGGCCTTTGCACTCGTCCAATACCGGAGCCACGGGCACTCATCGGCGCCGTTCGATCGCCCTGCCCATCCCGGTATCCGCATCCCGAATGCCTCTTGTCTAGCCGTGCTCCGTCCGCATGACCGGCCTTAGCCGCAGGGGCGCCCTGGCCGGTATCGCCGGCACGCTCGCGGCCGCCGCCTGCACAAGGGCCGCCTACGCCGCGCCCGTTTCCCTCTCCATGCGCGCCGCGCAGGCCGCCTGGCCCTCGCCCCCGCCACTCCGGCCGCAGGACGAAGGCCTGGCCAAGCTGCCGCAGACCAGCCTCTGGTATCAGGACACCGGCGGAGACGGCGAACCGGTGGTGCTATGCCATCCCTGGACCGGCAGTTACGCCGTCTGGGCTTACCAGCAAGGCCCGTTCGCCGCGGCCGGCTACCGCGTCATCACCTATTCGGGGCGCGGCCATTATCGGTCCGATCCCATCGATCCCGCGGCGCCAGGCACGGTTACGGCGGACCTTGCCGCCCTGCTCGATTATCTCCGCATCCCGGCCGCGCACCTTGTCGGCAGCGCCGGCGGCGCGCTGCCGGCTCTGGAATTCGCGCTCGATCATCCGGGCCGGTCCCTGAGCGTCGCCGTTTCGTCGGGCCATATGGGGATCAGCGATCCCGAGTTCCTGGAGATAGCCCGCCAGATGTTCCCCTCGGGCGTGTACAGGATATCGCACGCCTTTAGCGAGCTCGGCCCCTCCTATCGCGCCGGCAACCGGGAAGGCGCCGCATGGGAGGCCCTTGAAGACATCGCCTGGCAGGGCGGAACCGTGCGCCAGTCGACGGAGAGTCCGATCACCCTTGCGCGCATCGCTTCGATCTCCGCGCCGCTGCTGCTCATGACCGGCGGCGCCGACCTGATGATACCGCCCTCGCTGATGCGCTTTGTGGCGCACCGGGCGCAGGCGAACGAACTGGTCATCGTCGCCGAAGCCGGACACTCGCTCTATTGGGAGCAGCCGGACGCGTTCAACGCCGCCATTCTCGATTTCATCGGGAGACATTCGCGGCCCGGCTGAGCGCAGAACCGCCTAAATTAAAAAGCAATAGAATATATTGCTGTGACCGGAGTCTGGTGATAGCAACAACCCCAAACTGCCAGGAAGCGCAGGGTGGAGAGGGAATATATGGCGTCTTCGGTTCATTCGATCGACTCGGTTCTCGAGCAACCGGCCATGGGCCGATACCGTTGGGGCATTTACGCCTTTTGCGGCCTGTTGATGGCTCTCGAAGGCTATGACGCCTATATCGTCGCCAATCTTGCGCCGTTCATCGCGCGAAGCCTCGATATTCCGATTCCTTCGATGGGCTTTGTCTTCACCGCCCAGGCGGCGGGCATGGCGCTCGGCTTTTATACGATCCCGGTGCTGGCCGACCGTATCGGCCGGCGCGGAATCGTGCTGATCGGCTCCGCGACGTTCGGCGTGTTGACGATCCTTTCGACCATGGTGGGCACGCTGGGCGAATTCACCTTTGTGCGCTTTCTCGCTTTCGGCGCGCTGGGCGGCACGATGCCGAATATCGTCGCGCTGGTAACCGAATTGATGCCCGAAAGCCGGCGCGGAAAACTGATCACCTGGCTGTTCATCGGCCACGGCCTCGGCGCGTCGCTGGCCGGACTTGTCGGCCCGACCTTCATCGCCTGGCACAGCTGGGAAGCCGCTTTCTGGGCCGGCGGCATCGCGCTCCTGCTGCTCGTGCCGGTCCTCTATGTATATCTGCCCGAATCCTGCCGCTACCTGGTCACGCGCGATGCCGCCGATCCGCGGATCGGCGAGACCCTGCGCAAAGTGGATCCGGGGCTCACCTTCGCGCCGGGCACGGTGTTCGTCACCGACGAGATCCAGGTCAGCGGTTCGCCGGTCGCCGGGCTGTTCCGCGATGGCCGCGCGCTCATGACCTTGCTGCTATGGATCGCGATGGGCGGCGCGCTGTGTTCGGTTGCCTCCTTCTCGGCCTGGCTGCCCAGCTATCTCCATGTGCTGGGCGGGCTCGACCCCTCCACCGCGACGCGCATGTCGTCCTTCTCCGCCTTTGGCGCGATCACGGGGCCGATCCTGCTCACCTTCCTGATGAAGCGGTTCGGCATGCCGGCGTCGCTGACCATGACGCTGTTCGTTTCCTTCTTCGCCATGGCGGCGCTGACCCTGGTTGCCCAGGCGCCGGTGCTCGGCTGGGTGCTGGGCTTTTCCTTCGGGCTGCTCGTCATCGGCTCGCAGGCCGGGCTCAACGCGCTCGTCGCGTCGAGCTACCCCTCTTCGAACCGCTCGACCGGCATCGGCTGGGCCGGGGGCATCGGCCGCATCACCTCGATGATCGGCCCGGGGCTCGGCGGCGCGATGCTGGCCGCCCAATGGCCGGCGCTGTGGATCTACTCGGCGATCGCCGCGCCTTTGCTGATCGCGGCGGCGGCGATGTTCGTCTTCCACATCACCAAGAGCGCCGCCTCGCCGCGCGAGGCCAGGCTCGCCCCGGCGCGCGGATAGGCCGGATCATGCTGTCCCGGAGATCGGTGCTCGCGGGCGTCGCGCTCGCGCCGTTCCTGGGCAATGCGGCGCGCGCGGCCGCTCCGGCGGTGCCGCTCTACGACAGCCATATCCATTTTTTTACCAACGACATCGCCCGCTATCCGATCGATCCGCGCGGCGCCCGCGAACCCGAAGAGGTGATGCGCGCCCGCATCGTCAGCCATCCGGTGATGCCCGCGCCGATGCTGGCGCTATGGGACGCGCTCGGCGTAAGCGGCGGGGTCGGCGTCCAGTATCGCGGCGCGTATAAGGGCGACAACAGCTATCTGCTCGACGTCGCCGACGCCTTTCCCGAGCGCATCGCCACCGAAATCATGCTCGAGGCCAGCAACCCCGAAAGCCCTGCGATGCTGGCGGATTTCGCGGCCCATCGCCGGATCACCGCGGTCCGCCTGACCGGCTTCGACACCGGCGACGGCACCCTGCCCTGGCTCAACTCGCCCGAGGCGCTCACCATCTGTTCGCTTGCCCGGGACCTGAGCCTGCCGATCTGCATGACCTATCTGCCGCCCCGGCCGGCCTCGACCGCGCTGGCGGCAGTGCGCGATCTCGCCGGGCGCTTCCCCGACAATATCATCGTCCTCGAACATCTGGGATGGCTAGGCGGCGCGAACTCGGACAACGGACTTTTGCCCGACCATTTCGAAATGGTCGGCCTTCCCAACATCCTGTTCAAATGGACGACGCTGGACCTCGACATCCTCTACAACGCCGGAATAGCGACCTCGGCCTTTCTGCGCACGGCGGTCGATACGTTCGGCGCCGGGCGCTTGATGTGGGGTTCGGATTTCGGCAATTCGACGCGGCCCTATCGGCAGCTGGTCGCCGAAGCACATGCGGCCTGCGGCCGGCTAACCGAAAGCGAGGCAAGGCAGGTATTGCAGGAAACCGGTCAGCATATCTTTCGCCATCGGGCGGCATAGACCGGCGCCGCAGCGCTCCGATCGCGCAGAGCCTACCAGGGCACCGGCCCGGTATCGCCGTAATGCCAGCCCGTCGGCCCATCGGCATCGAGCAGCGCGAGTTCGATCGCGACCGCCGCGCCCTCGCTTGGAGGACGCCCGTTGCCGTTCGAAAGGTCGGTCGCGCAGAGGCCGGGATTGGCGGCGTTGACCTTGATCGGCGTGTCGAGAAGCTCGTTGGCGAATTGCACGGTCACCGCGTTCACCGCCGTCTTGGACGAATTATAGGCAAGCAGGCGGCTGAAGGAGAGCGGAGCATCGGCGCCGCGCGTCAACGTCAGCGAGCCCAGCCCGGTCGACATGTTGACGATCCGCCCGGCATCGGATTTGCGGAGCAAAGGCAGCATCGCCTGGATCATGGCGACGACGCCGAAGACGTTGGTTTCATAGGTATCGCGCATCAGGCCGAGATCGGCCTGGCTCGGCGGCGCACCCTTGTCGACGGAAATGCCGGCATTGTTGACGAGAATGTCGAGGCGACCGAAGCGTTTTTCGATTTCCGAGGCCGCTTTCCCCACCGAATCGGCATCGGTTATGTCGACGGCCAGGAATTCGACGCTCAAGCCTTCCGCGGCGAGATCTTCCGCCGCCGCGCGCCCCGCCTCGACGTTGCGCGCGCCGAGCAGCACGGTCGCCCCGCCTTCGGCCAGGCCCTTGGCGATCTCCCGGCCGATACCCTTATTGGCGCCGGTGACCAGCGCAATCCGGCCGGCGGGGTCGGTCGTTGCATTCATGGCGATATTTCCTTGCTGCGGCCTAGACGTCGAAGGGCGCGGACCGGGGGTATTGCTCGATATAGCGCAGGAACTGGCCGAAATATTTGTCGGCACCGAGCAGCGCGCTCTTCCCATAACCGCGGAAGCGGATCGAGAAGAGGATCGGCTCGTCCTCCGAATAGAGCTTGTGCATATAGGCGATGCGGTTTTTCAGCTCTTCCTTCGTCCCCTCTTCGCCCATTTCCTCCGCCTGCGAGCGACGCATGGCGACGACGAAAAAGGAATCCGAAAATCCGGGCGCGACCTGCGAGCTGCCGGCCATGAAAAACCGTTCGGTCCCGTCGGAAAACTGCATGTGCGCGGTCAGCCAGGTGCCGCCGTAAAGCTGCGTGTCGGCGATACGGTTGTCCGATTCCTGGCGTACGGTGACGAGACAGTCGTCATAATCGACCTTGGTCGGATAAGGATCGGGAATCCCGTGCACGGTCTTGAGGTGCTGGAAGTCGACAAGGTTGGAAGAGCCGATCCACCCTTCGATCGGACGGACCCCGCGATGAAAGGCTTCATAGACCAGGTCTTCCTCGGCGATATTGGGCATTTCCGGCAGGTCGAAAAGCGCTTCCTCGCCGTTAAAGGCCCAGATCATCCCCCAGCGTTCTGCCGCCGGATAATTGTAGATCTTGGCAACGCGCGGAATCACGGGCTCACCGGGAATTTCGGCGCATTTGCCGTCGGCCGCGAATTTCCAGTGGTGATAGGGGCAGCGGACCTTGCCATCGACGATCTCGCCGCACGACAGATCGGCGCCGACATGCGGGCAATAGGCGCTCTGCACGATGGCCTGCCCGGCCTCGTCGCGATAGACGATGACGCGCGTTCCCAGGAAATCCACGCCGACGATCTCGCCCTGGGGCAGATTCGACGAGAGCAGCAGCGGATTCCAGTTCTTCAGATATTTGCCGTCATGCTCCCGGCCATATTCCCGGCCCAGATAATCGGGGCGCCGCGGCTGGGCGAGCATTTCCGCTTCGTTCGGTTCCATAAAAGACATCCTGTTTCTCCGTATTTTGGAGTCGCGTAACACGTCATCGTCGAAATTAAAAGATTTTATAGATATCTATAAAATAACTCGGAAAGGCGGTCGCTGCGGCAGCGCGCCGTCACCACGGTCACCCCGCCCCAACTGCCGCGCGCACGAGCAAATGTTCGAGGAATATGGCAAAAACGCAACGACCGGCGGCGATTCTCGCACGCCTCGATGCCTGTCGGGCGCGGACGACGACGCCCGATTTATTTCTAGATAATATGAATTAGTGCCGTGCCAGAGCGTCGGCCCATGTATTCGCAGCCGGGTGCTAGCCCGCCTTCGCCAGCTTTTCGGTGCCGAGTCCCTTGATCATCAGCTCGTAAACGAACGCCTTATACTCGGCGGCGGTATTGCGGCTCCTGCCGCCGCCGACGGCCTGTGTTCGCTTGACGATACGGGAGGCATGCTGGAACTGCTCGCACAGCCCCATAATGGCGACGAAGGTGAAATAGGGATCGATCGGCCGCAGCGACCCTTCGGCTTCGCCGGCGTCGATGATCTCCTTGTAGATGTCGAGCGTCTTCGACATCCACACCGTGATCAGCTCGGTCGCCAGCGGATCGGTATCGTCGCCGATAATTTCGACCATCAGCCGGTAATAGAAGGGGTTGGTGAAGAAGAAGTCGACCATCGCATCGATACGAATACGGAGCCGCTCAGGCGCCGGCAGTTCTTTGGTCTCGATCGCCGCGACTCCGTCGCCCAGCGCTATCGACAGCGTCCTGGCGACATCGACCAGCAGGCGCGTGCGGTCCGTGAAATAATATTTGAACAGCGTCAGATGCACGCCCGCGTGACGCGCAGCCATCGACAGCGACAATTTCTCGGGCGGCACGGCCCTGAGGAGCTCGACCGTCTTGTCGACGAGAAACGTCTTGCCGATCCGGCGCTTTCCCTTCGGCCGCCCGATCGACCGGCTTTTCGTCTTGGCCGCCGGCTTTTTTCCAACCGGCTTTTTCCCGGCCGCCTTTTTCTGGGCCTCATCAGCCGATGTCGTCTTGCCGGGCACGGGCCGGGTCTCCTGTCTGCTTCGACGCCGGCGAAATTGCCTATCCCATCGAATTCGCGGCGGAATCGCCGGGTACTGACTAGCCGGGCTTTGATATTTGGGCAACACGGCGCCACAATTTCGGAGCCGCAAGATGGATGTTCCGGAACGCAAGGCCCGCCTGTCGTCGCCGAGATCTATTTTCTACTGTGGTAGAATAAACAGGCTTGGCGACAGGTCGCGCCCGGGAAAGACAGCAGTGGACGCTCGCGCCGCGCCCGTCTCGCTTCCCGCGCGCGGCCGCGATCAGGCGGCTGCCGGATTTTCGCGGTCCCGAGAAGAAGGCTGGCGACGCGCATGCCGGGGCGAAGTTCAGGGCGCGCGTATCCGCGCGGCCCGGCTGCTATCGACCGGGAGCGGTCGCCGAGCGCACCATTCTCCGCGCCAGCATGTATAATTTATAGATGTATTGAATTTACACGATCGGCCCGTTAGATTGGCCGCACAAAACAGACGAGCAATGGAGAGAACCCGATGGGCAGCTATTTGGAACGGCTTCGAGAACCGCTCAATTCGCCCGAATATAGGGACGGACGTCCGCGCAAATATGAGCGCATCGTCCAGGACGGCATGATCATCGAACGCGATGTCGAGGTGCCGACGCGATTCGGGTTCACGATCCATATCGACCTGTTCCGCCCGGCCGACGAAAGCCAGCCCGTCCCGCCGCTCGTCGTATGGACACCCTATGGCAAGCACGATCCGACGCCGCTCGGGAAACTCTATCCTGCTTCCGGCGTCCTTGAAGAATGGCAGTCGGATCTCTGCATCTTCGAAGCGCCCGATCCGGCCTATTGGGTGCCGCGCGGCTATGCCGTGATCCATGCCGAGACGCCGGGCAACTGGTATGCCAATACCGAAGGCGGCTATTTCACGCCGCGCGAAGCCGAGGCGCATTACGATCTCATCGAATGGGCCGGAACCCAGGAATGGAGCAACGGCAAGGTCGGCCTTTCGGGCGTGTCCTATCTCGCCTCCGCGCAATGGCGCGTCGCGGCGCTCAACCCGCCCCATCTCGCGGCGATCAATCCCTGGGAAGGCTGGTCCGACACATTCAACGATATCGTCCGCCATGGCGGCATCCCGGAAACCTATTTCTGGCCGCACATCCAGGTCCGCTGGGGCGTGTCGGACCATAAGGTCGAAGATCTCTGGGCGCTCACGCGCGAGCATCTGTTTTTCGACGATTACTGGAAATCCAAGGTTCCCGAATTTTCGAATACCGACGTGCCGGCCTATGTCGTTTCGAGCTGGAGCGATCACGGCGTCCATACGCGCGGCACGCTCGAAGGCTTCAAGAAGATCGCCTCGTCGCAGAAATGGCTAGAGATCCACGGCAGCAAGAAATGGGCCTATTTCTACGAGCCGCAATCCATCGCTCGCCAGTCCGCCTTTTTCGATCATTTTCTCAAGGGCGAGGATAGCGAGATCGCGCAATGGCCGGCGGTCAGGCTGCATGTGCGCGATCGCCACGGCGTCGCGACGCAAAAACCCGCTGCCTCATGGCCGGTCGAGGACACCGACTATCGCCGGCTCTATCTCGACGCCGGCGAGGGCAGCCTCAACGAGGAAGTCCCCGCCGAAAAAAGCTCGGTGAGTTACGATCCCCTGGACGACGCCCAGGAAGCGAATTTCGACTATCGCTTCGAAGAGGATGCCGAACTCGTCGGCCATATGAAGCTCTGCCTGCATGTCTCGGCCGACGAAGCGGACGATATGGACCTGTTCGTCACGATCGAGAAGCTCGACGGCGGGACAAGCAAGACGGGCTTCACCCATTACGCCTTTTTCGAGGACGGCCCGGTCGCCTTTGGCTGGCTGCGCCTGTCGCGCCGCGAGCTCGATCCCCGGCAGAGCAGCGAGTATCAGCCAGTGCTGACGAACGCCACCGAGCAAAAGGTCACGCCCGGCGAGGTCGTCGAGGCGCATGTGGAGATCCTGCCTTCGGGCACGCGTTTCGCAGCCGGCGATGTGCTGCGCATCCGCATCAAGGGGCGCGACATCTACAATTATCCCAAGCCGATGCTCTACATGCGCCATGAGGATACGGTGAATATCGGCACCAGCCGGATCCACACCGGGCCCGGCGCCGAATCCTATCTTCTCGTCCCCATGGTGACGCTTGCCGAGGAACTTGCCGATGCGAAGTGACGCCTTTATCGGGCGCCAGCCCTATATCGACACGCTCGAATACGGGCTGAGCGCGCCATGCCCGAAATTGTCCGCGCTGCTCGAGCGCGGCGCGGAGCATAATGGGAGCGGGAGCGCGACGCCGGATATCTTTTCGTCCATCCCGGAGATTATTGCCGACGCGCAAGCGGGCAAGCCCTTCATTCTCGTCGATTCGCACGACCGGGAAAATGAAGGCGATATCGTCCTGCCCGCGCAATTCGTGTCGGATCGCGAGATCAACTTCATGGCGAAGCATGCGCGCGGACTGATCTGTCTCGCCATCACCCGGGAACGCGCGGAAGAGCTCGGCCTGGAACCGATGGTGAAGAGCAACCAATCGCCGCACGGCACGGCCTTCACCGTGTCGATAGAGGCGGTACGCGGCGTTACCACCGGAATCTCGGCGCATGATCGCGCCGTCACCATCGCCGCCGCCGTCGATCCCGCAAACGGCGCGGCGGATATCGTTTCGCCCGGCCATGTCTTCCCGCTCGTCGCCCGGCCCGGCGGCGTGATCGAACGGCCCGGCCATACCGAGGCGGCGGTCGATATCGCCCGGCTCTCCGGGCTAACGCCGGCCGGGGTGATCTGCGAGATCATGAACGACGACGGCACGATGGCGCGGCTCCCGGAGCTCAGGCGGTTCGCCCGGCTTCACGGGCTGCGGATCGGCTCGATAGAGGACCTCATCGCCTATCGGCGCACTCTGGAGAAAGCACATGGATAGCCCAACAACCGTCGCCGAGGCCTTGCGCGACGGCCTGCGCCGCCTTGCCAAGGCCGTGGTCGTCATCACCTGCCGGCATGGGGGCCAACGCTATGCGATGGCCGCGACCGCCGTCAGCGAACTCAGCATGGACCCGCCATCGCTGCTGATCTGCGTCAACCGTTCGGCCAGCCTCTTTGCACCGCTTTCGGAGGGCGCGGATTTCTGCGTCAACATCCTGCACAGCGACCATAGCGAGATCTCCACTGCCTGCAGCGGCAAGAAGAAGGGCGAGGCGCGCTTCGCCTTCGGCAACTGGGGAGGCGTGCCCGATGGCTGCCCGGTCCTCGCGGACGCGCAGGCGAGCTTCCTCTGCCGCAACGACAAGGCGTTCGACTATGGAACCCACCATATCGTGATCGGCCAGGTCGAGGAGGTCGCCGTCAACGGCAGCGTCAGCCCGCTCATCTATGTCGATGGCCGCTATGCGCGGATCGGCAATCCGCTCGATCTCGTCTAGCAGCAGCTTCCGAAAAAAAAAGGCCGGCCGCACGCGGTTTTCACCGCGGCGACCGGCACGAGTTACCCGGGAATATTCGCCGGGGAGGATCTCTTTGCTCAGGTGCGTCCGCCAGCCGCGACGGCCTTTTCGATCGCCGCCTGGTTCGCACCGCTGAAATTCTCGCGATTCTCGAAAACCCATTCGAGCGACCGGTCGCGCCGGGCGTTGGAGCCGTTGAAACGCGGCAGTACGTACCGCATGAACAGTTCGTAGGAGCGCTTGGTCGCCTCGAAACCCATCCAGTTGGTGCCGGTAAGGACGATCGTCCCGAAACCGCCCGTCTTCTCCCAGAGCGCCTCGAGATACTCGACCGCCTCGTCGGGCGTACCCGCCAGGCCGCCGCGCGCGGCAATCAGTTTTTCGGGGTCCGTACCGCCCTTGGCACGAGTCTCGGCATAGCTCTTGGGGTTCAGCGCTTCGAGATAATGCATCCAGTCTTCGAGACCGAAATCCAGTTCCTTGATCGCTTGCGCCTTGCTTTCGGCGAGGTGGAAAGACACGACGACGTGCAGGTTCTTGCGGTCCAGCTCGTTACCATGCTCCTTGCCGGCCTCGACCGCGGCTTGCCAGCTCCCGTCGACATTGCCGGCGCCATGCGTGAGGATACCCAGCCCATATTTGCCCGCAAGGCGCGAACCGGTCGGCGTTTTCGACGTGACCGTAACGAGTTCGGGCCGCGGATAGCTATAGGGCGCGAGCTGCAGGCTGGCATCCCGCAACGAGAACCAGTCGCTATCCTGCGTGATCACTTCGCCATCGATCAGGCGCGTAATGACGTCAACCCCCTCGACCAGCCGCGCACGCTGCTGGTCGGGCACGATATTGAGCATCGCCGCATCCGATACGAGCATGCCCGGGCCGAAGCCGAACATCGCCCGGCCGCGCGTCTGGTGATCGAGCTGCACGATGCGGTCGGCGATCAAATAGGGATTGTGATAAGGCACGGAAATGACGCCGGCGCCGAGCTTGATGCGCTGCGTCCGCTCGGCGGCTGCGGCGATCCAAAGTTCGGGCGATCCATAGATCTGCATGCCGCCGGAATGATGCTCACCCATCCACAGCTCCGAGAAGCCCAGATGATCCAGCCATTCGGCCAGTTCGAAATCGCGCTGCATACATAGAGTGACGTCTTCATTGTTGCCGTGATGCGGCGGCAAGAACACTCCCGATCGCACGTTACGCGTTTCAGACAAGGAACTTCTCCCGTTTCGTTTATCTTTTTGATCCAGCGGACGCGGCGGTCCGCCTGACTGTCTGGCGATTTTCTAACGCCATTGCGTATCTCGCACAATAGTATTTCTAATTAATTTTAAAATATGCTCGTCGCGATCACCCGATTCGGCGCCGAAGCGTCGCCCACCTCCATGGCCTTGCGGCACCCGGCAGCGGAGTCCGTATTTCGCGCGGGGACTCCGGCTGGAATCGCAAGCGACAATAATCCGATTATTTCTATATCGTGTTAAATCCTTTTGCCGCTGTCCATCGCTTACCCCGGACGAAATCCATTTATAGCGCTATATTTATGATATTTTTTGGCGCCGTGATTTGTAAGGCGCCATCAATAAATTTTATCCTTTCTATTGAATATCGTGCCGAACCGGGCTAGCCCAGCGCACAGTAAGGCGACGGCCGCCGAGTTCAAAAAAGCCGAATAGGGGAGAGGAAATGCGCTACATTAAAACGGGTATTGCAATCGCTGCGGCCAGTGTTTCACACGCTGCAATCGCCCAGGTAGATAATTCAACAATCGGGACCAATGATACCGAAACGGCGGCCAGTTCGACCGCCGAGACGAATGCCGGAATCACACAGATTCTCGTGACCGCGCAGCGTCGCGAGGAAACGGTTCAGAATTCGTCGCTGTCGATCGATGTTGTCAGCAGCGAAGAGCTGGCCAGTTCCAATCTGGCAGACGCCGAGGGGCTGAGCCGCCTCGTGCCCAACCTGCAGATCGGCACCTTCGCCTATTCGCGCATCTATCTCCGCGGCGTCGGCGACAATACCGTCAACGGTATCGCGCAGAGCGCGGTCGCCTTCAACGTCGACAGCGTGCACATCGCCCGCTCGACCCAGTTCAGCGGCGGTTTTTACGATGTGAACCGCGTCGAAGTGCTCAAGGGGCCGCAGGGCACCCTGTACGGCCGCAACGCGTCGGCCGGCGTGATCAACGTCATCACCAACGAGCCGAATTTCGACACCGAGGGGAGCGTCATGCTCAATCTCGGCAATTACGACCTGATCCATGTGCAGGGCATGGCGAACACGCCGCTCAGCAGCACGCTTGCCGCGCGCGTGGCGTTCAACGTCATCGATCGCGACGGCTATCTGGACGACGGCTATAACGATGCCAGCCAGCAATCGGGGCGCCTCCGGCTGCTATGGGAGCCGAACAATTCGATCAGCCTCGGGCTGCGCGGCGAATATACGCATACCGGTGGCATGGGCCAGGGCCCGGTTCTCTTTCCCGCGCCCGCGGGGGCCGATCCGTGGATGGCATCCTCGGGCGACCTGTTCCGCCAATATCAGATCGTCACCAACGCCCCGCGCGTTCCCGACGACGGCTTTGTCGACAACAGCTATGCCGGGGTTTCGGCAGAGCTGAATGCCGATCTCGGCTTTGCCGAACTTACCATCATCCCGGCCTATCGCTGGCAGGATTTCGAATTCTTTGCCTCGCCCGCCGGGACGCTCAACTTTTACGAGCAGGACGATGTCGAGCAGAAGACGCTTGAGGTTCGCCTGGCGCGCAATACCGAGCGGTTGAATCTTGTCGTCGGCGGCTATTATTTCGACGAAGAGACCGACTTCGACGCGCAGATCGACGCCCCGGCAACGGCCGGCGGCATGGTCGGCCCTTCGACGCTGATCACAAGCTATATCGGCACGACCGAAGCCATCGCCTTTTTCGCCGACGGCCGTATCTCGCTGACCGATAATCTGCGGGTGCTCGCGGGCGTGCGCTATACGGACGAAGAGCGGGGCCTTTTCGGCGTCAGGACGACCTATTCGTCGGTTCCCAACGCACCGCCCTGTCCCCCGTCCATCGGCACGATCGATCCTTCCCTGCCCTTCTGCGTTCGCGGCAGCCCCGACAATTCGGTGCAGAATGACGCATGGACCTGGCGTGCGGGCGTGGAATTCGATCTCAGCCCGGATTCGATGTTCTATTTCACCGTCGATCGCGGCTTCAAGTCGGGCGGCATCTTCTCGGGCGGCGCTCCGGGCAACGATTACGACCCGGAATTCCTGACCTCCTACAATGGCGGCATCCGGAACCAGTTCTTCAACAACACGCTGCAGCTCAACATCGAAGCCTTTTACTGGGATTATACCGATTACCAGTTCAGCTTCGTCAATGTCGACACACGCGGCATTCCGGCGTTCGTGACGCGCAATGCGGGCTCCGCCCGGCTCTACGGCGCCAGCGCCGACATTGTGTGGCAACCGGCGCAGAGCGACACGTTCCGCGCGAACATCGAATATCTGAATACCAAGTTCACGGACTTCACCTATTCGACGCCGTTCCCGGTCGACGCGAACCGGGAATGCGCCTCGCTGGGCATCGTCGATTTCGTGACGAACCCCGCGGGCGCGACCTCGCCGCTCTTCGGGCATGATTGTTCGGGCCTGCCGCTGCCGCGCGCTCCGCACTGGACGATCAGCGCCGGCTGGACGCATGAATTCGAACTGGCCAATGGCGGCATGATCGTCGTCGATATCGATGGCCAGTTCAGCTCGTCCTACATGCTCGACTTCACGACCGTCGATTTCATGGAGCAGGGTTCCTATGCGCTGTTGAACGCGCAGGTCGCCTATCATTCGCCGGACGATAATTACGAGATCGCCTTGTGGATGCGCAACATGACCAACGAAGCGGTTTACAACGACGCCCGGCGGTTCGGCTCGACCAATTTCTCCGGAGCCGATATCCGGCCGCCGCGTACGTTCGGCATCCGCGGCCAGTTCCGCTTCTAGCGGAAACGCCGCACAAATCGGGGCCCGCTCCTTGGCGGGCGGCCCCGTCGGGATCGACGAGCGGGCGGGCCAAAGGCCCGCCCGCGACCCGCCCCAAGGAGTGGGCCCCATGGTTGAAGCGAAAGACGCCGCAAGACCGGAAGCAATCGACGCCCGGATTCACTATGCGGAACCGGGCCTGCCGCGATATCGCCGCTTCGTCGCCACCGGCGCCGAGGTCAACACGTTCGGCTTCACCGAACATGCCGTGCAGATCCGAAACGGCCGTCCGCATCGCGACCGACTGCACCTGGACGCCGCCGGCTTCGAATTGCTCGACCACAAGAGCAAGATCGCAAACTTTCTCGACCAGGACGAAGTCGGCGCGGTCTATCCGGCCGAAGCGATTGCCCTGGTAAAAGACGTCACCGGGGCCAGCACCGTGGCGATAACCAACTGGAACCTCCGATCGACCGACGAGAACGAGGTCCGGGATTTCAAGGCGCGGGGCCGGCGCGACCGGACGGGGCGGATGCAACCGCCCGGCCTGCAGGTTCATATCGACCATTATCCCGATGTCGCCGAACGGCTCGCCCGCCAGCTCTATGAAGAGCAGGTGCCGGGCGGACCGGGCTACCACCGGGCCATCAGCATGAGCCTCTGGCGGACCTTTTCCGACCCTTCCCAGGATCGTCCGCTCGCCGTCTGCGAATCGCCCAGCGTCGCGCCGGAAGAGGGCCTGCGCAACACGCTGGTGTTCGTCGACGACGTCCCGGACGAAGCCGCACGCAACGCGCCGATCGAAGGCGAGGAGACGATGCAGGCCGCAACGCTTTTCGCCTATAGTCCGGAACATCGCTGGTGGTTCTTTCCGGACATGAACCGCGACGAGGCGTTGCTGTTCAAATTCCACGATTCGGATCATTCGGGCGCGTGGCGCGTCCCCCATACCGCCTTTGTCGATCGCTCCGTCGCCCGTCCCGTGACGAGGAAGAGCATAGAATTGCGCTGCACGGCCTATTTCGAACGATAGCGTGACGGACCATCCCGCGATCCAATCCGTCGACGAGATCCTCAACCGCGCCGAACTCGGCGGATTTCGCCGACTGCTCTACGCCGCCGGCGCGCTGCTCATGGCGATGGAAGGCTATGATGCCTTTGTCGTTTCGAACCTGGCGCCCTTCATCATCCGGTCGTTCGACGAGCCGATCGCCGCGATGGCCTTTGTGTTCATGGCACAGAGTACCGGCATGGCGGTGGGGTTCTACACCATACCGCTATTGGCCGACATCAAGGGACGGCGCGGCATCATATTGATCGGCGCGGCGGCCTTCGCGATCCTGACGCTGCTATCGACGCTGCCCGGGAGCCTGACGCGGTTCGCTGTGATACGCTTCCTGACCTTCGTCGCCTTTGGCGGGACGATGCCGAACATCGTCGCGCTGGTCGCCGAATATATGCCCGAGGAGAGACGCGGCAAACTGCTGCTCTGGCTGTTCATAGCGCAGGGGCTGGGCGCCTCCACCGCGGGGCTTATCGGCCCGAGCTTCGTCGCCTGGCACAGCTGGCAGCTCGCCTTCTGGTTCGGCGGCGGGGCGCTGCTGCTGGCGATCCCGTTCCTCTATATCTATCTGCCCGAATCCTGCCGATACCTCCTCGTCAATCGTCCGGACGACCCGCGTATCGGGCAACTGCTCAACCGCATCGATCCCGATTTCGTGCCGCGGGCCGGGACACGCTTTGTCACAAACGAGAAGCCGGTAACGGGATCGTCGCTGACCGCGCTTTTCCGCGATGGCCGGGCGCCGCTCACCCTCCTCCTGTGGCTGGCGAGCGCGATGCTGCTCTGCTCGGTCCAGACGCTGACGGCGTGGCTACCCAGCTTCCTGCACGTGCTCGCGGGAATCGAGGCCGCGACCGCCACGCGGATGATGAGTCTCTCGGCGATCGGCGCGATATTGGGCCCGCTCCTCCTCACCTTCCTGATCTCGCGAATGGAAATGGCCAGGGCGCTGACGGTCACACTCGTCCTGTCCTTCCTCGCCATGTCTTCGCTGGTGGTCGTCGAACGGTTCCACGCCCTGGGCTGGATCGCTGGCATCTGTTTCGGTCTGCTCGTCGTGGGGTCGGTCGCGGGCCTGAACGCGTTCGTCGCCTCGAGCTATCCGACAGCGATGCGATCGACCGGTATCGGCCTGGCCGGGGGCCTGGGACGGATCACGTCGATCGTCGGCCCCGGCCTCGCGGGCGCGATGCTGGCGGCGCAATGGAGCCCGGCCGTCATCTACGCTTCGGTGGCCGCGCCGCTGCTGATTGCCGGCCTGGCGACGGCCTTCATCGCGATATTTGGGCTGGCGCCACGCCCGGAGGGAGATAGCGGCGAACCGCCAGAGCAATAGAATCGACGGCAGACGAGGCGGCGGGGAAGCGATCGGCAAACGAGACGGCCCCGAGCAGTTCGAAGGACGGATGCGCTGGCGCAATCGTCTATGATTTAAAGGTTATTTGAAACAAAAATTCTGCTTCACGGAAGATTGTTAGCTGACCTTCAAGAGCCTATTGGTCATTAAAACGCTAATTTAGAGCTATTTATGCCGTCACTGGCGAGAGTCGATCGCCGCACGAATAAGCCTTGATTTCAATATTCATATAATTCTTTACATGGATAAATTCGTCTTGTACGGATGCGAAAGCTGCCAAAAGTGGCGGCAGGTCCGATCCCGCATGAAGCGACGAAAAAGTCGTGCGCGGCGAAGGGAGGGGTTATGGCGATTCTCGGCCGCAATCTGCGCGGTGACGTCTTGGCACGCTCACACAGCAAAACCGCCACCGGGCGCGACCGGCGCCCGGTCGGTAGCCGGATTCCAGCTAAAATCTCCGCTCCCCCCTCCTGGCTCGAAGACTGCCAATGACAGCGAAGGCGACTGCAAACGGAAAATAACCCCAGGGGAGACTGCAATGAACAGGACCGAAATCGGACGACGCATAGACACAAGGGCTTATCGCATTCTGGCAACCTCCGCGGCGATGGCAATTGCCGCGACGCTCGCATCGCCGGCATGGGGGCAACAGGCCTCCGGCCAAACCTCGTCCGACAGCGGTACGCCGCAAACCCAGTCCAATCAGGCAATCATCGTCACAGGCACGCGCATCCAGCGGAACGGCTTCGAGGAACAGGTTCCCAATACCGTGATCTCGGCTCAGCAGATCGAGAATCTGGGCCGGGTGAATGTCGGCGAAGTGCTGAACTCCATTCCCCAAAACGCCGCGTTCCAGTCGGACACCAATGCCGGCCCGGGCGTGGGCAGCCGCGCCAGCTCCAATATCGGCGCCAATTATGCAAACCTGCGCGGCCTCAATCCTTATTATGGCACACGCACGCTGACCCTGGTCGATTCCCGGCGCTTCGTACCGACCTCGGACAGCGGCGCGGTCGATGTGAACCTCATTCCCTCGGCGTTGATTTCCCGGGTCGAGACGGTGACCGGCGGCGCGTCCGCGGCCTATGGCTCCGATGCGATCGCAGGCGTGGTCAACATCATCCTCGATCGCGAGTTTGACGGCGTCCGGGGCCAGCTGGATTTCGGCATTACCGATCGCGGCGACGGCGAATCCTATCACGGCGCGATCGCAGCCGGGACGGACTTTGCCGGCGGACGCGGCCATGTCGTCGTCAGCGGCGAATATCAGCGCAACGAAGGCGTGGACGGTTGCGGGCTGGAGCGCGCCTGGTGCGCGGAAAGCTGGGACGTGTTCTCCAACAACCGGGTCGTCGTCAACGGCGTCCTGTCCGGCTACAATATTCCCGGCTCGCCGACCTACGGCCAGCCCAACTTCATATTGGGCCGCGATTCCAAGCTCGCTTATTATCACCAGAACGGAGTGATCAGGGACCGCGCCCCGGCTTCGGACACCGCCCGCAACATGCGGTTCAACGATGCCGGCACGATGCTGGTCCCTTTCGATCCCGGCCTCTATTCCCAGGTGACGGCCCTCGGACCGCGCTCGGGCGGTGACGGCCCGTCCCTCTACAACCGGGCGGCGCTGCAAACGCCGATCGAGCGCTTCGCCGTGTTCGGGGCCGCGCGCTACGATCTGAGCGATTCGATCCGGGCGACGCTGGAAGCCTCATATGGCGAGCGCGAAGCGGTGGCGCTTTCCATTGCGGCGGGCCCGGCTTCGACTTTCCCCTTCTATCCCGACAATGTGTTCCTAACGCCGGAAGTCCAGGCCCTGGTGGGCGCCAACCCCTTCTCGCTTGCCGAGGACATGGACGACGAGATCACCAGCCTCAACACGGCGAACGCCTCGACCTTCCGGATCTTGGCCGGACTCAATGGCGATCTCGGCCTCGGTAACTGGACCTGGGACGTCTATTATCAATATGGCCGGAACACGCGGCACCAGTCGCTGACCCATAACCGCGTCAACAGCTTTTTCCTGTTCGCCACCGATGCGGTGGCGGACCCGGTGACGGGCGATCCGGTCTGCCGCGCGGTGCTGCTCGGCAATCCCGATGCGGAAGGCTGCGTTCCCCTCAACATCTTCGGCACGGGCAATATGTCGCCCGAGGCGATCGAATATGCCTATCGCACCGCGATGGAGGATTTTCGCTACGAACAGCATGTCGTCGCGGCCACCTTCCAGGGAGAGCTGTTCGACGGGATCGGCGCGGGCCCGTGGGCGGCAGCCTTCGGCGCCGAATATCGCGCCGACACCGGCGATGTGACGCACGGCAACCTGCCCTATTATGACGATTTCGCCGGCAGCTTTGGCCTAGACTATTCGGGCGAGCTGAGCGTCATCGAGGGCTTTGGCGAAATCAACATGCCGGTATTCGAGAATTCCGAGTTCGGCGAGCTCTTCGAGCTCAACGCCGCCGTCCGCTATACGAGTACGCAGAGCACGGACGGTGCGACGGGAAATTCCCGCACGGTCGGCACGACGAGCTGGAAGCTGGGCGCCATTTTCGATGCCAATGACTGGCTCCGCTTTCGGGCCACGCGGTCCCGGGACATCCGCGCCGCGGGTTTCCGTGAACTGTTCCAGCAGCAGATCCCGACCGATCCGGCGACGACGCGCGGCCGCGTGATGAACCCCTATGACGGTGGCGCGTTCGATTCGACGCCGATCCTGTCGGGCGGCAATTTCGCGCTGACGTCGGAAACGGCCGACACCACGACGGTAGGCATCGTCGTCTCTCCGGCGTCCAACCTGCGCTTCTCGGTCGACTGGTACGAGATCGAGATCAATGACGCCGTCACCACACCGGCCGGCCAGCAGATTGTCGACACCTGCTTCAACTTCGACGTCTTCTGCGACCGAATCACCTTCAATCCCGCGGTACCGAACAACACCGACATCTCGTTCGTCGATGCCCGGCAGATCAACGTCGGATCCTTCACCACCCGCGGCTTCGATATCGAGCTCGATTATACGCTCGAAATCGGAGAGGCCCGGCTCAACTACCGGCTGCTGGGCACCTATCTCTACGACATGATCATCCAGGCCGCGCAGGGCACCGCGCCGGTCGATTTCGCCGGACAAAGCGGGCCTGCCGCGCCGCTCGGCGACTTCAACCCGTCGCCGAAATGGATCCTCAACGGCACGGTCACCTACGATCACGGGCCGTTCACCGGCACGCTGCAGGGACGGTATATCGGCCCCGGCGCCCTCAACAAAACCTTCATCGGCCCGGAGAACCCCGGTTACGACCCTACACTGCCCAATTCGATCAATCGCAACCGGGTGGATTCGCGTTTCTACCTTACGCTCGGGCTCAACTATCAGCTGGATTTCAACAGCGGCGTTGAGGTCGATCTTTTCGGCATCGTCGACAATCTGCTCGACACCGATCCGCCGATTGCGCCGGGCTCCACGGGCAGCGTGGTCCAGTCGAGCTATCCGACCAATCCGGCCTTTTTCGATACGCTCGGGCGGCGGTACCGGATGGGCGTCCGCGTAAGATATTGATCGCCAACCGTCGCGACGATCGTCATTCGCTGCCCGCCTAACGGGCCAAGAGAGGAGAGATTCGATGCCGAAGAACAAAGGCCATTTCACGACGCTGCGGGGGCTCGCCGGCGGCTTGCTGGCAAGCATAGCACTTTCCACAGCGGCTCCCGCGGTCGCGCAGGATACTGCCGAACCGCTGGGCCTGACCCAACCGTTGCGCATCTCCGGCCTGATCCAGGCGGTGGAGCTGGGTCCCGTTTATGTGGCGCTGCGCAATTACTATCCGGGCGATCTGGAAGTGCAATATGGCGGCATCCCCCTGCTCTTCCCCGAGCATTGGGGTGGCCCGATCCGGCCGACAGACGTCGCGGGTCATGCCGAAACCCAGGCCCTGCGCAATTCGGTTTCCCATCCCAATCTGCGGATCATCTTCACGGTAGCGCAGGGCCATTACCGGATTCTCGCCCGGCGCTCCTCGGGCATCGCTAGTCTCGAAGATCTGCGCGGCAAGCGGATCGCGACAATGTATCCGACGTCGGCCGGCTTCTACCTCCACAATGTGCTTGCAATGACGGGGATCGGCGAGGACGAGGTGACGATCCTTTCGCAGCTGCGCCAGGTGGGAATCTCCGATCCGATCATCAATGGCGATGCCGACGCCTTCACGATCTGGGAGCCCGAAATGGAAATCGCCACCCGGGCCCTGGGTGACGATGCGATCGTCTTCGATGCGGATCCGGGGATGTGGGAAAACTACAATCTCAACACCACGGCGGAAAATCTCGCCGACCCCGAAAAACGCGCACAGATCGTCGAGTTCATCGCCGCCATGATCCTGGCGACCGACGAGGTCCGCCGGGATCCGAGCCTGGCGATCACGCGGGCTTCGGAAATGAACGGCTATGACCGGGAGCTTATCGAGGCCTCCTACGGCCATCACAGCTTCCCCGGCCAGGTCGCGGACGGCCTGCTCGATACGCTCACTGCCGAGGAAGCGTGGCTCGCCCCGCAGACCGGGCGGGAGCCGCGGAGCCGCGAGGAACTCGCCACGCTGATCGACACCAGTGTCGTCGAAGAGGCCCGCGCGCTTCTCCGCGAGCGCGGGCAATTGCCGGACTGGGTGGAATAGAATCGACAGGAAAAACGGCCGGTCGTCGCGCATCCGGGCGACGACCGGCTTTATCGTCTGGAGAATATCATAATGAAAGTTGGCGTATCATCCCTGGCGGTCGTCTTCGCACTGCTCGGCGTGGCTGGCGCGCATGGCGAGCCCGGCATGCAGCAGGACGGCGCCGAAGAAGCGCGGCCGCCGATCTTGATCGAACGGCAGGGTTCCTTTGCTGCGGGCGGGTCGGCGATCGGGGAACCCGGACGCACCACCCTGTGCGATCACGGATTTGTCGAATTTCAGATTCCCCCCGAGCCCCGCGAGGTCGGCCTCTTTCTGTGGCACAGCTCGAGCACCGCGGCCTGGCAGAACCGCTGGGACGGGGGCGAGGGCTTTCAGAGCATATTCCTGCGCCGCGGATTCCCGGTCTATCTGTGGGACGGCCCCCGGGTGGGCCGCGCGAACATGCCATGCGAGGCCGTGCAAACGGCGCCGCGCGAAGGGCAGGACCAGATCAACTTCTTCGCCTGGCGTTTCGGGCCGAGCTATCCCGACTGGTATCCCGGCGTGCAATTCCCGACCGAAGACGCCGATGCCTGGGATCAGGCGATGCGCGCGCGGTACGAGGAGTTCGACACCGTCGACAATGCCCGCCTCCAGGCCCATGCCGCGGCCACCGCGCTGGAGCGTACCGGCCCGGTCGTTCTCGTCACCAATTCCGCGGCCGGGCTGCGCGCGCTGCTCACGGCCATCGAAAGCGATCAGGTCAGCGCGATCGTTGCTTATGAAAATGTCGGCTATGTCTTTCCCGACGACGAAGACACCGGCGAGGCTCCCGGCCCCTATGGCCCGGTCTATGTCCCGCGCGAACAGTTCGAGCGGCTTGCCGAAATTCCGCTGATCTTCGTCTGGGGCGACAATCTCTCGCAACCCAGGGGGCCGCAGGCCGCGCTGCCAGTCAACCGGCGCTTCGTGGAACTGATCAACAGCATCGGCGGCCAGGCCGAAATTCTCGAGCTTGCCGAGGCCGGGCTCCATGGCAACACGCACCTGCCCTTCGCGGATCTTAACAATGTCGAGGTCGCCGACCTGCTGATGCGCTTCCTCGAACGCCACCATCTCGACGGCCGCGCGGAGACGCAAAGCGGCGAGGAATGAGCCTCCCCCTAGGGGACCACTAGGGAATCGGCCTTTGCTCCGGCGGGCGGCGGGGCTGAACGCTGCCGATGGTGCCCTTGCGGCGGAGGGCCGTCGCAAGGGCACCCGGGGGGCAAGGCGCTAGCTCAAAAGCCGATCCGCAAGGTCGCTCGCGCGCCATAGGCGTGACCTGCCCCCCGAGAAGTGGTCCATTCTTGAAGTTAGAGAACCGGCTATTCGAAGCTTGAAAGGAGCTTGTGAATGGCACGGAACAGGTACACGCCGGAACAGATTATCGGGATGCTGCGGGAAGCCGAGGTACGGATTTACGCTGGATACGGAAGCCTCGAGCCATTTCCGATATCGCAAAATTCGGAGATCTGGTGAAACCGTCTGTGGATTTGTGCGCTCAGAGACCGGCGGGCCACAATGCGGGTTTCGCGCATTCTTGGGCGGAGAATGGACGTTGCGCAGACGGTTTGAGCGCGAAGGTGCGGGCGTTCCGCGCCTGGATCGCACGGGCCAGCGGCTACAGAGAGAAGTTAGGGGCTGGCTGGCGGACACGGAGGGATTCGAACCCTCGATACGGATAATCTCCGTATGCCGGTTTAGCAAACCGGTGGTTTCAGCCACTCACCCACGTGTCCAAGCCGAGCCGAACGGCGCGTATAGCGAGGCCGGGTAACGCGATCAACAACCCTTTGACGGGGCACGCGCCGGTCTGCCCAAGGCCCGGATACACCGCCTCCGACTCGCTTCGGCGCGCTATCGACTCGGCTCGTCCCCTGTTCGATTGCGCGCGAGTCCGGCAAGGGCGTAGATTCGCCGTTCCTCAGCTTTCCCGGGGGGAGTGCGCCATGTTTAAGAAGCAGCTGATATCTCTTGCCGCCGCGATCGGCCTCGCCGGCGTTGCGCTGTCGCCCGCCATAGCGCAGATCGACAGCGTCGATCCTGACGCCGCGATGCAGGAAAGCGATTATGGCAGCGGCGGTACGACGACCGACACCGGCGATTATGCGCCCGCCGCCGATAGCGGTTATAATGCCGGTTTCGATCCCGAATATGCGACCGAGCCCGACACCCGGGTGACCACCGATCCCGAAATCTACGCCGATCCCGGATATGTTCCCGACACGCCTGGATATGAGGGCGGGTATGAGGACGGCACGGCGACCGCCCAAGGAGATCTTCAGGGCGACAATGTCTCAGGCGCCAATCCGACAACGCAGCAAGCCGGGCAAGCCACCTATCAGCAGGACGATCTGATGGCGGCGGCCGGCGGCCTGTTCGGCGACGGCGCCGAGGGCCTGGCGCGGATGATCGAGAACATCCTTGCCAACCAGGGCGAGCCCAATGGCTATATCGTCGGCCGCGAGGCGGGCGGCGCCTTTATCTTCGGCCTGCGATACGGTTCGGGCACGCTGTTCCATGCGGTAGAGGGCCAGCAGCCGGTCTACTGGACCGGACCTTCGGTGGGGTTCGATGTCGGCGCGAACGGCGCCTCGACCTTCGTGCTCGTCTACAATCTCTACGATACCGAAGAGCTGTTCCGCCGCTTCCCGGCGGTTGAGGGCGACGCTTATTTCGTCGGTGGCCTGACCGCGAGCTATCTGCGTTCGGGCGACAAGGTGCTGATCCCGATCCGGCTCGGCGCGGGCCTGAGGCTCGGCGCCAATATCGGCTATATGAATTTCAGCCGCAACCGCCGCTGGCTGCCCTTCTAGGCCGCCGGCAAGCGAGCAAGCCCAGCTTCGGCTTTAACAACAATTTCCGGGTGGCGCGCCGCGCCGCTTCGGCTTAGCGCAACGCCATGGAAGACCAGGAACGCCAGGCACGTCTCGGCCTCGTTGCGGGGCTCGGCGCCTATCTGATCTGGGGCGTTATCCCGCTCTATTTCAAGCAGATGGCGCATATCGGGCCGCTTGAAATCGTCGCCCACCGGATCGTCTGGACGCCGCTGCTGCTGATCGTCGTCATCGCCTTCCGCCGCCAGATCGGGTCCTTCCTGGGCATAATGCGCAATCCTCGGATATTGGGCGCTCTCGCCGCATCCTCGGCGTTTATCGCGATCAACTGGCTCACTTTCATCTATGCGGTCACGACCGAGCATATCCTGGCGGCGAGCCTTGGCTATTTCCTCAATCCGCTGGTCAGCGTTACCCTTGGCATGGCGATCCTCAAGGAACGGCTTTCCAGGTGGCAGGGGCTCGCCGTCGCGTTCGCCGCGATCGGCGTCGCGGTGCTCGCCTATGACGCGGCGACGACATTGTGGATCAGCCTGTCGGTCGCGGTCTCTTTCGGTTTCTACGGCCTGATCAGGAAGATGACCCCGGTCGGCTCGATCGAGGGGCTCACGGTCGAGACGCTGATCCTGCTGCCGCCTTCGCTCGGCTGGATTTTCTGGGTCGGCAGCCAGGGCACAGGCAAATTCGGAGCGGACGAGCTGTCCAGCTTCCTGCTCGTTTTCGGTGCGGTGGTGACGGCGGTGCCGCTGATGATGTTCGGTTTCGCCGCCCGGCGCCTGCGCCTCGTGACGCTCGGCCTGCTCCAATATATCGGTCCGAGCCTGCAATTCGTGATCGGCGTCTTCATCTATGGGGAAGCGCTGAGCGCGGCGCAGCTTATCTGCTTCGGCTTCATCTGGGCGGGGCTGATCCTCTACAGCCTCGACAGCGCAAGGCCGGCGCGTCCGCTGCCTTCGGACGTTCCCGCCTAATTCAGCCGCCAGCCAAGCGTTTCACCGGCATGGAAGGGCACGATCTGGGTACCGGCAGCGGACAGTCGTTCCGGTACATCGACCGGTTCGCGCCGCAGGGTCACCGTCCCCTCGTTGAGCGGCAGCCCATAGAAGCGCGGGCCGTTTTCCGATGCGAAGGCCTCAAACTTGCCCAGCGCGCCATCTTCGTCGAACGCGGCGACATAGCTTTCCAGCGCGAAAGGCGCGTTGAAGATGCCCGCACAGCCGCAGGCCGCTTCTTTCGCTTCGCGCGCATGCGGCGCGCTGTCGGTGCCCAGGAAAAATTTAGGCGAGCCCGACACCGCCGCCTTGCGCACCGCCAGCCGGTGATGCTCGCGCTTGGCAACAGGCAGGCAATAGGCGTGCGGGCGGATACCGCGTTCGAAGATCGCGTTGCGGTTGATATGAATGTGATGCGGCGTAATCGTCGCCGCCACGTTCGGCCCGGCATCGGCAACAAACTGCGCGGCCTCGGCCGTGGTGATATGTTCGAGCACGATCTTCAGCGCTGGAAAATCGCGCACCAGCGGCTCAAGCGCGCGCTCGATAAACACCGCCTCGCGATCGAAGATATCGGTGTCGTCGGTCACCTCGCCATGGATGAGGAGCGGCATGCCGATCGCCTGCATCCGTTCCAGTGCGCCATGGATATGCGCGATAGCGGTAACGCCCTTGTCGGAGTTCGTCGTCGCGTTCGCCGGATAGAGCTTCGCCGCCGTGAACACGCTCCTTGCATGGCCGCGCGCCAGCTCCTCGGGGTCGATCGCGTCGGTGAGATAGGCCGTCATCAACGGCATGAAATCGCTGTCTTCGGGAAGCGCCAGCATGATCCGGTCCCGATAGCCGATAGCCGCCGAAACGGTCGTCACAGGGTCTGAAAGATTGGGCATCACGATCGCGCGGGCGAACTGACGCGCGGTATAGCCCAGCGCGGCCTCCAGCATTGCGCCGTCGCGCAGATGAAGATGCCAGTCGTCGGGGCGACGGATTTTCAGAATATCGCTCACGCGGCTTCCCTTGGCACGGGCCGATCCCTAATTGAAGCCCATGGCCGATACACATCTTTCCGACCGCACGCTGATCCGCATTTCCGGCGAAGACGTGCGCGGCTTCCTTCAGGGCCTCGTTACGCAGGATCTGGCCAGGGTCGCGCCCGACCAGCCGCAATGGGCGGCGCTGCTGACGGCGCAGGGCAAGACGCTGTTCGATTTCCTGCTCTGGGCTGACGACGAGGACATTCTCGTCGATTGCGAGGCCGCGGCCGCCGAGGATTTGACGAAGCGCCTCACTATCTACCGCCTGCGCCGCCCGATCGCGATTGCGCGCGAGGAGACGCTCGCCGTCCACTGGTCGCCCGACGCGAGCGATCAACCGACCGATCCGCGCCTCGCCGCCCTCGGCCATCGCTGGCTCGCGCCCGCCAGCGACGCCGCCGATGCCTCCGCCGCCTGGCGCGCGCATCGCCTGGCGCTCGGCGTAACCGAAGGCGTCGCCGAACTCGGCAGTGACAAGACGCTCTGGCTCGAATGCAATGCCGGCGAACTCAGCGGCGTAGACTTCAACAAAGGCTGTTATGTCGGCCAGGAGAATACGGCGCGGATGCACTATCGCAACAAGGTGAACCGCCGTCTCGTCGTCGTGCCCCTCGGCGAAGCCGACGAAAGACGCCAGCGCATCGCCTATCCGGAGCTCGGTCTATCGGTCGAGCATCGCCGGATCGAGGATATGGCGGACCTCTCCCCTCCCGACTGGTTGGCCGCCGCCACCGCCTGACGGCTATTCCGTGCCGCTATCGGGCGCCAGCCAAGAAAGCGTAACGGTATCGGATGCCGCCGTGCCGTCCCGGCGCCTCGCGGCAATGCCCCCCTCGCGCAGCCGCGCGATAACCGCTTCGGCATCGTCGACGATCTCCGGCGTCAGCACCGATGCGGTAAAAGGCGTAGCGGCGTCCGGCCGGATTCGGCGCGCGATCACCGCGGGCTGTTCGATCTCGTTGCACAGCTTGCGCCACCAGCGGCGCATCAGCCGGTACGAACCGCTCAGCGGATCGCCGAGACCAGATTTGGAGCTATCGCCCTCGGTCATCCTTGGCTGCGCCATACGCGGCGGAACCCTTCCGAGCAATTTTGCAAATGCATCCGCAAATGCAATCGTCGAGCCGGCGATGAATTAATAATTGATAAGTATTATCGATTATTATAAAACCGTATCATCGAATTAACACGCCTCGGCCGAGTCGGGGTTGAAGAGGAGAAGCATTATGGCCCGTCCGCAAACCGACCATGAAGCCACGATCGAGCAATTGCTCGCCGCCGCCGAACAGCTTGTTCGCGAACGGGGTCCGGTACAGATCACGATCACCGACATCGCCAATGCCTGCGGCATGAGCCAGTCGAACGTCTATCGTTTCTTCCCGTCCAAGGAAGCACTGTGGGAGGCGTTCGCCGAGCACTGGTTCCGCGAGCTTAACGAGATGATGGAGGAAGTGGTCGCGAGCGATCTTGAACCGCGCGAGAAGCTGTACCAGTTCTTCGCGCGCCGGCTGATCGTCAAAAAGGCGCGCTTCGAGGAAGATCCCGACTATTTCAACAGCTGCATGACCCTTGGCGAGGAACATCGCGAAGTCGTGATGAGCTATGTCGATCTTGCCGATCATTATATGGCGATGATCCTCGCCGAGGCCATCGGCGCGGGAGAATTTCAAGGCATGACGATCGACCGGTTGATGACGCTCGTGAACCTGATGCTCGCGCCCTTCTGCGATCCCGTGCTGATTACGCGCTATCGCGGAGTAACGCCCGAAAACCTGCGCTATGTGATCGACGCGATCTTCGAGGGGCTGTGCGTGGCGGAGGTCCCGGCGCCCAAGGAAATGGCAGAATTGCGCATCGCGTCCTGATAAACGGCGCACGGCGACCAGTCATCGGCGGTTCAGTTTGCCCGGGCCAAAGGCTCGCGAGGGTCGCGTTGACACGATCATTTATGATATAGTATATCATGGACAGCCGATAAGGGGATGACGATGCGCCTTCCTGCCACTTCCATTCGCAACATTCTGCTGTTCGTCGCACTGGGGACAACGCCGGTGTTTCTCGGTTGCACGACCGATCCGACATCGCGCGCCGAAGCCCAAACGGCCGATGGAGCAGGTTTGCGCGCCTTCCAGTCCGAAGAGGAACTGCGCGACTATCTCGGCCGGGTCCGCAGCCAGGCCAGGCAGCAGGCGGAAGTCTACGACATGGCGGCATCCGACAATGTCGCAGCGCCGCCGCCTCCGTCGACCGCCCCGGGCGAAAGCGACGGAATCACCAACAACCAGACCGCCGGCGTCGACGAGGGCGGTATCGTCAAGGCGCGCGGCGACCTGCTGATCGTGCTGCGGCGCGGGCGCGTCTTCACGATTTCGACGGCGGGCGGCGAGATGCGCGCCATCGATTCGATAGACGCCTTCCCACCCGACGCCGACGGCAGGGGCAGCTGGTATGACGAGATGTTGATCTCCGGAGACCGCGTCATCGTCATCGGTTACAGCTATGCGCGCGGCGGCACCGAGGTGACGCGTTTCCGGCTGACCGACGAGGGCCGACTGACCTTCGAAGACGCGCACCAGTTGCGCTCGAACGACTATTATTCGGCCGACAATTACGCCTCGCGCCTCGTTGGGACCGAACTGATCTTCTACACGCCGCTCGGCCTTGGCTACGGCTCCGACCCGCTCGACGCGCTGCCGGGCGTCAAACGCTGGAATGGCGATACCGGCCGGACCTTCGAAAGCATCGCCGGGCCGAACCAGATCTATATCGCCGGCGACCTGTTCGACGAGGAGGACAGCAACGCGACGGCGCTTCACAGCGTCACCCGCTGCGACCTCGCCTCCGACGATTTCGACTGCACGGCGACCGGCGTGCTCGCCGGCTGGTCGCGCGAGTTCTACGTGTCGCGCGACGCCGTCTATCTCTGGGTCTCCGACGGCGAGTCTTTCAGCACGCAGGACCCGCAGGCCGCGCATATCTATCGCCTGCCGCTCGATGGATCACGGCCTTCGGCGATCGGCGCGCGCGGCATGCCCATCGACCAGTTCTCCTTCCTCGAGCAGACCGACGAGAGCCGCCTCAACATATTGGTTTCGGCGAGCTTCGCCGAGCCGGCGATCGAAATTCCGCGCGGAACCAGCGGCATCGTCAGCCTGATCCAGGTGCCGCTCGCTGATTTCGGCGATGGGAGAAGCGAGATCGCCGACGAGCATTACCGGCAGCTGAGTATGGCCGGGAACCTCTACGAGATGGAGAACCGCTTTGTCGGCAATCATATCGTCTATGGCTGGGGGCGGCTTCGCGGCTACGGCCCCGCGACCGGGCCGCGGGCCTTCGCGGCGTCGCTCGACGGCGGCGAAGCGACCGAAATCGGGGTCGGCCACGGCGTCGAACGGATCGAGCAGCTCGGCGCCGATGCCGTAGTGATCGGCAGCGGCGCGGGCGACAAGCTGGGTTTCAGCGCGGTCGCGCTCACCGATGGCGAACCGCATGTCGCCGACACCTTCACCATGCCCGCCGCCGGCCAGGGCGAATCGCGCAGCCACGCCTATTTTTACCGCCCCGATCCCGGATCGGCGGACGGCGCCTCGGGCACCCTCGGCCTGCCGATCTCGCGCCAGGTCGAGCCGCGCTTCCGCCAGCTATTGGGCTCGTCGGCGGCGATGCTGTTCCTCAGGCGCGACGACCGGCGGTTCAGCCGCGCGGGCGAACTCGACGCGCATGTCGAGGGCGTAATCGACGACAATTGCCAGGCGAGCTGCGTCGACTGGTACGGTAACGCCCGCCCGATCTTCCTGCATGGCCGCATCTTCGCGCTGATGGGCTATGAGCTTGTCGAGGGGCGATTGGGCAACGGCCGCATCAGCGAAGTCGAGCGGCTCGATTATGCGCCGCGCGGCGAACGAAACAGGACGCCTGAATAGGGCGGCGGCGCGCTGAAGCGGAACCCGAAAGGAAAGCGCGGCCGCGCGCAAATAGCACCACGCATCTCCTATTGACCGGGACAGCCGTTACGGCATGTTAGGCGGGGAATGACCCGAACCAATCTGCTCCGCCATCGCGGTGATATCGGCGACGACAAGGTCGGCTTTATCGAGCTGTTCTTCGACCTCGTCTTCGTCTTCGCCATCGCCCAGCTCAGCCATCTTCTGCTGCACGATCTTACGCCGATCGGCGCGCTGAAGACGCTGATGCTTTTTTTGATCGTCTGGTGGGTGTGGATCTGCACAACCTGGGCGACCAACTTCCTGTCGACCGACAGCCTGCCCGTGCGGTTCATGCTGTTCGCCGCCATGCTATTTGGCCTGCTGATGTCGACATCGATCCCGGACGCATTTGGAGGCCGGGCGCTGCCCTTCGCGATCGGCGTCGCGGCGCTGCAGGTCGGGCGGACGGCGTTTCTCGCCTTCGCCCTGCGGCAGGGCGGACAGATGCCGCAATATCGCAACTTCGTGCGCATCGGAATCTGGTTCGCCATCGCTGCCATCTTCTGGATCGCGGGAGCGCTCGCCGATCCCGAAACGCGGCTCTATCTTTGGGGGGGTGCGCTTGTCGCCGAGCTGGCGACCGCTTTCATCGGCTTCTGGCTGCCCGGCCTCGGGCGTTCGACAACCCGCGACTGGAGCGTTTCGGGCGAGCATATGGCCGAACGCTGCGGGCTGTTCGTCATCATCGCGCTCGGCGAGGCGGTGATGATCGCCGGCGCAACCTTTACCGAGCTCGCCTGGACGACCCCGCACACCCTCGCCTTCCTGGCCGCCGTAATCGCGGCGATCGCCATGTGGTGGATTTATTTCAATATCGGCGCCGAGCGTGCGGCCCATCACTTTGCCCATTCCGAAGATCCCGGCGCCCTCGCCCGCACCGCCTATACCTATATCCATATGCCGCTCGTCGCCGGAATCGTCGCGATGGCGGTCGCGGTCGAACTCGCGCTCGCCCATCCCCAGGGGCATATGGAGCCCGCCATGCGCTGGACGGCGTGCGGAGCGGCGTTCCTCTTCATCGGCGGCAATACGCTCTTCAAGCGGGCGACGGCGGGCTGGTTCCCGCTCTCTCACCTCGCCGGGCTCGCAATCGCGGTGGCGCTGTTCCTGGCCGCGCCGGGGCTGACCCCGCTGCAGATGATCGTCGCCGTCGCCGCGCTGCTCGTCACCGTCGCCACATGGGAAACGGTTTCGCTGCGCGGGACGGCGGACCGAGCCTAGGCCGCCAAATTCCGCAACACATAATGGAGGATGCCGCCATGGCGGAAATACTCCATCTCGTTGGCGGTATCGATACGGCACAGCGTTTCGAAGGTCGCGCTCTCGCCATTGGCGCGGGTCAGGGTGACCTCGACCGTCTGGCGCGGCTCGAGGCTCGCAACGCCGCGGATCGTGAAGGTTTCGCTGCCGTCCAGCCCCAGCGTTTCGCGCGTGGTGCCTTCCGCAAATTGCAGCGGGAGAACGCCCATGCCGACCAGGTTGGAGCGGTGAATGCGCTCGAAGCTTTCGACGATAACCGCCTTTACGCCCAACAGGTTAGTCCCCTTGGCGGCCCAGTCGCGGGAGGAGCCGGTGCCATATTCCTTGCCGGCCACCACGACGAGCGGCGTTCCTGCCGCTTTGTAGAGCATCGCGGCGTCGTAGATCGGCATTTGCTCGCCGGTCGGGATATATCGGGTGAAGCCGCCTTCGACATCGCTGAGCATCTGGTTCTTGATGCGGATGTTGGCGAAGGTGCCGCGCATCATGACTTCGTGATTGCCGCGGCGCGAGCCGTAGCTGTTGAAGTCCGCGCGGTTAACCTGATGATCTTGCAGATATTTTCCGGCCGGCGAGTCCGCCTTGATCGCGCCCGCGGGGCTGATGTGATCCGTCGTGATCGACTGGCCGAACAGCGCCAGCATATTGGCGTCGACGATATCCTCGATGGCTTCGGGTTCCATCGTCATGCCCTCGAAATAGGGCGGATTCTGCACATAGGTCGATCCGCTCCGCCACGCATAGGTCGCGCTCGGCTCGACATCGATGGCGCGCCACATATCGTCCCCATCGAAGACATTGGCGTACCGGCTTTCGAACATATCGCGGTTCACATGCGCGGCAATCGTATCGGCCACTTCCGCGTTGCTGGGCCAGACATCGGCGAGGAACACGTCCGCCCCGTCGCTGCCCTGCCCCAGCGGCGTGGTCGTGATATCCTCGGTCACCGTGCCCTTCAGCGCATAGGCGACGACCAGCGGCGGCGAGGCGAGGAAGTTCGCCCGCACATCCTGGCTCACCCGCCCTTCGAAATTGCGGTTGCCCGAAAGCACGCTCGCCGCGACCAGATCATTCTCGTTCACGGCTTTCGAGATCGGCGCCGCCAATGGCCCCGAATTGCCGATGCACGTCGTGCAGCCATAGCCGACCAGATCGAAGCCCATGGCGTTGAGATCCTCGGTCAGCCCGGCCTTGTCCAGATAGTCGGTCACCACCTGGCTTCCCGGGGCCAGCGACGTCTTCACCCAGGGCTTCACCGTCAGCCCTTTTTCGCGAGCCTTGCGCGCGACCAGCCCGGCCGCCGCCATCACCGCGGGGTTGGAGGTATTGGTGCAGCTGGTGATCGCCGCGATCACGACATCGCCATCGCCGATATCATGGGACGCCCCTTCCACCGGCACCCGCTTGGCATCGCGCCCGTACACGCTCCGCATCTCGCCGTTGAACAGCTCGTCGACCTCGGGAAGGATCACCTTGTCCTGCGGCCGCTTCGGCCCGGCCAGGCTCGGCACCACCGCGCCCATGTCCAGCTCCAGCGTGTCGGTGAACAGCGGGTCTTCGTCCTCCACCGAATGCCACAGGCCCTGCGCCTTGCAATAGGCCTCGGTCATCGCGATCTGCCATTCCTCGCGGCCCGTCAGGCGCATATAGTCCGTGGTCTTCTCGTCGATCGGGAAGAAGCCGCAGGTCGCGCCATATTCGGGCGCCATATTGGCGATCGTCGCGCGATCGGCCAAGGTGAGAGACTTGAGCCCGGAGCCGTAAAATTCCACGAACCGCCCGACCACGCCCTTTTCGCGCAGCATCTGCACGACCGTCAACACCAGATCGGTCGCGGTCACCCCCTCGGCCATCGCGCCGGTGAGGTGGAAGCCGACCACTTCGGGGATCAGCATGGAGACCGGCTGCCCCAGCATCGCCGCCTCGGCCTCGATCCCGCCGACGCCCCAGCCCAGCACGCCGAGCCCGTTGACCATCGTCGTATGGCTGTCCGTGCCGACCAAGGTATCGGGATAGGCGATCAGATTGCCCTCGGCGTCCTGGCTGCTCCACACGCCGCGCGCGAGATTTTCCAGATTCACCTGGTGGCAGATGCCGGTGCCCGGCGGCACCACCTTGAAATTGTCGAACGCGCCCGCGCCCCATTTCAGAAACTCATAGCGTTCCATGTTGCGCCGATATTCGAGCGCGACATTATCCTCGAAGGCCTGCGGCGTGCCGAATTCGTCGACCATCACCGAATGATCGATCACAAGATGGACGGGCACCTGCGGGTTGATCCGCTCCGGGTCCGCGCCGAGCTGGGTCATCGCGTCGCGCATCGCGGCGAGATCGACGACCGCGGGAACCCCGGTGAAATCCTGCATCAGCACGCGCGCCGGGCGATACTGGATTTCGCGGCTGATCCGCCGCTCCTTCACCCAGTCCGCGCAGGCCCGCACATCCTCGGTTGTAACGGTGTTGCCATCCTCGAAGCGCAGCAGGTTTTCCAGCAGCACCTTCATCGAGAAAGGCAGCCGCGACACGTTACCGAGTTTCTCGGCCGCCTTGGCGAGCGAATAATAGTGCACCTCGCGCCCCTCCACGGTGAGGGTGGAGCGGGTGGCAAGCGTGTCGTGGCCGGTGGCTGTCATATGCGTCTAGTCCCCTGATCGCGGTAGCGCTTTGCGCGGCGGACGGGGAAAGCCGAGGGGGGCATCGTCCGGCGGAAAAGCGCGGGTGTGAGTCGATGCGGGATTTAGCGCAGGTGGGGGGGGTTGGGGAAGGGGAGAGGAAGGGAGAGGATTACGAACGAGCGATCACCTCACCCCCAGGGTAATTGTCCACTTCTTCGCGGTACGCGATTACACGACCAGGCAATTTCGTGAATTGCCATCCTTGAGGCAACTTACTCGCCACATACTCAAGTATTTGACGTACGGTTCGCGCATCTTCCGGCAACTCTATGATTGCCTGAGTTAGCTCTTTTTTTGCACTTGCTTCTCGCGAAAATCGGAGTGTGTAAGAAAGCGACGAACGTAATGTTGTCAGAAGTTGCCATGCCGATATCGGCTCCTCATTGGTGAGATCCCCTGAGCCAATGTCGATATTGATCGGATAATTTGCATCGAAACCATCTTCGCGAAGAGCTGTTGTATCGCGCTCGCGACCCGGATCGTTGCTTCCGAAGCCGGAACCATTCCAAGCCGGGTTTTGATGTTGCTCACGATAGTGTTGAATCAACGCAGCTTCCAAATCCATCGCACTAAACACTAGAACTTGGACGGCTTTGAAATGCATATCGGCAACGTCTAATTTGTGACGACTCAATATTGTCGACGCATGCCTTGAAAGGCGTTGCCTCAAGCCCGCTTCGGCGTCCGTTTTGCCGACATATACGAGTTTATCTTCGTGAAATAACTGATATACGCCTTGCGCATTTGGAATCTCGTTCGTTCGATCCAGCTTAAGCTCACCCATATCCATAGACTCGAAGAGATCAACTAGAGCCGCGAGCAATGCGCTCGGCAGGTCGAACTCTAGCGATCGAAATCCGGTATTTAATGAGTCGTTGTCAAGCATTAACTACGTATTATCATGTGTTTTAAGTCTCTGAGCAACATCATTGGCTACTATTCTTGCTAGCTCTACAGGAACCGCGTTCCCCAACTGTCTCATGGCTTCCGACCATGACCCATGCAGTTCATATTCGTCGGGAAATGTTTGCAGGCGGGCACTTTCCCGAACCGTAAAATATCGAACAGTCCCGTCCGGCCGTAGCAACATATTTTCACCTCCGGGCACCCCATGGACGCCCGCTTTCAAAGTTTTTGCCGGTTCATCCAAGGGACTGCCTGTGTGCCCCTTATAAGATTTCGCGCCCGGCTGAAAACGATGGTTCTTAAAAAGAAGCGCGTCGTCGTTTTCAGGATCGGGAAGATCGCACAGAGCATCTCTCACGGTCTTCCACGATTTCGCTCTTGGCTTGTCCGAAAGCCTCATAGCTCGATCATAGGCACGGCAATCTAAATTCCGCTCGCCTGATGGAACGCCATGCCGTTCCCAATACTGCTCAGTCCGCGCTTGCTCCCACAGCAATGCTTCCCTTGAATGCGTGGGTTTAGGAAAATTCCATGCAATCTCGAGATCGGACCGAAATCCGACAAACACTATCCGCTCACGCTTCTGCGGAACTCCATAATTCGCTGCGTTCAATACTTCCCAAATTACGTTGTAGCGCAGAGCCTGTTTTGAACCTTTAGTATGATGGCGCTCAAGCCGCGCCAGATGATCGGTCCAGCTTTCTTCCTTCTCGCGTTCCACCGAAGGATGATTCAACTGAAGTTCGATGTATGAAAAATAGGATGAGAAATTGGCGCGAGTCAGGCCTTTCACATTCTCGAAGATGAACGCTTTAGGCTTGGCCTCGCGGACGGTACGGACGGCTTCGGACCACATGTCCCGATCATCGGTATGGGCGCGATGCTTGCCGCCCAATGAGAAAGGCTGACAAGGCGGCCCCCCCGTCACAATTTCAACCTTGCCTTCATAGGGCGTGAAATCGACATCTCGGACATCGCTCTCGATGGGATCTGGCCATTTCGCGACAGGTTTGACCTTTTTACGGTCCCGGTTCTCTCGAATTGTCTCGCAACACCATTTGTCATGCTCAACAACGGCGATTGGCTTGAACCCAGCTTTACTCACGCCAATGCCCAATCCCCCAGCACCAGCGAAAAGTTCAATCGCCTTCATTCTGGCTCCCTTCTTCGAGATACGATTGCATTTTGTTCCTTAATTGTTCTTCATGACGCAATTCACATTCCCAAACAACCAGAAATTGCCACCCCATCGCTTCAAGCGCCTTTTGTTGTCGCAAATCTCTTTCCCGATTTGCTTCGAGTTTTGGTTTCCAGAAATCGAGTTTCGATTTAGGCATTCTCGCGAGCGGACATTTGGGATCGGGATGGCGATGCCAAAAACAGCCATGTACGAAAATTACTTTCTTACGGCTGGCAAAAACCAAATCGGGTTTACCTGGAAGCCGCTTGTCGTGCAGCCGGTATCGAAAACCCATACCGTGAATCATTCGACGAACGTGCAGCTCGGGTTTCGAGTCCTTACCCTTCACCCGAGCCATACGCTCGCTTCGTTCAGCAACGGAGAGCGTGTCCATAGAAAGATTGAATACCTTTCAATGATTTCATCTCAAGAGCCCCTTCCACATGGCAGAAGGCCTGGAATCCGATTCATTATAGAACCGATGTGGAGCATGTTATGCTCGACATTTTCTTGTTGCCTCAGTGTTCTCTCATAATTGATATTAAAGAGGAGAGAGCGAATGCCAACTTATCGGAAACGGAAGGGCAACGACACATGGCACTGGTGCCGCAACTGCTCCAATTGGCCTACGAGTAATTATGATGAAGTGACGGTATCCGGCAGACCTTCGTCCGGTGAACTCGATAATGAGTGCCTGTCTAAGGAACGATCAGGAAACTGTACGCCTGCCTAACGAGAAAATTTTCTCCTGTCCTACAGCCCCCCAAATGGCATAAATAGCTCGGCTCCTGCCCTTTTACGGAGCCTGTGATGGCCGAGAACGATCCGCCCCGCCGCCCTGCCAAGCCGGGCGCGCCAGCAGAACCGCTTACCCCGGGCCTTCCGGATGAGGAAAAGGCCCCTCCCTATCGCACCCGCCATGACGGGTGGACGATGCCGCGGCGGCGGCGGTTTCTCCATGCGCTGGCGCGGACGGGCTGTGTGCGCGATGCCTGCCGGATCGCCGGGATCTCCAACACCAGCGCCTATCGGATGCGCGGGCGCGACGGCGCGTTCGCGCGCGCCTGGGAAGAGGCACTGACCGAGGTGCTGCCGGTGCTGGAGGCGGCGGCCTTCGAACGCGCGGTGGAGGGGGTGGACGAGCCGATCGTGCGCGGCGGCGAGGTGATCGCGACGAAGAAGCGCTATTCGGACGCGATCCTCGTCACCCTGCTCCGGCGCGCGGACGCCGCCAGGACGCGCGCGGCGGCGATGGGGCTGGAGCTCGACGAGGAGGCGCTGCTCGCCGAGATCGACGCCAAGCTCGCCGCGATGGAGGAGCCGGCGGCGGAAGAGGGGGCGGCGGAAGAGGCAAAGCCGAAGGTCTGACAAAATCAAACCCGGATCCGCCGAATTCCGCTCACTTCCCATTAAGGCGCAAGGCCCTATATAGGGAGGTGCCGGGCTTGCCCGGCTATGGCGATAAACGGTGCCGTGCAATAGGCACAGCGGACCCGGGGGCAGTACCCGGCGGCTCCACCATAAAGGGCGGTTTCCCCGGATTCTCTGGGGGTTTCCGCCCCTCAAGATGGGGCCGAACCAGGATCGACGTGTGTTGAAAGACGGCAACTTTCGCCCGGCCTGAATGCGCCGCAAAACCGTTCACAACTCATAAGAGCCAACGATAACGAAGCTCTTGCGATTGCCGCGTAACCCAAGGCCTAACGGTCTAAGTTACTAAGACAAAAGCGCGGTTGGGCCGCACCGGGCACCAGAAGCGGACACCAGCGGCACGGGGGGCGCCGGGCAACAGAAGCCCCCCACTTACCCGCAGCCCCGACCGGGCCTGCGGGTTTTGTGTGTTTGCCGGGCGTCTTTTTCGTCAGACCTTCGGCTTCGCCTCAGGCGCCGCACCCGCCCACAAATTCAGTTCCTTTTCAGCGCGTCCCGGATTTCCGTCAGCAGCTCGATCTCGCTCGGGCCGCTATCGGCTTCCTCTTTCTCGGCCTTTTTCATCATCTTGTTCGCCTGGCGCACCAGCAGGAAGATCACGAAGGCGAGGATGATGAAGTTGATGACGACGGTGACGAACTGGCCGATGCCGATCATCGCCACGCCCGCTTCCTTCAGCGCGGCATAGTCTTCCGCCGATCCGGCAAAGTCCGCGGGGATCGCGCCCAGCCGGATGAACCAGGTCGAAAAATCGACGCCGCCGAATATCCAGCCGACCACCGGCATGATCACATCCTCGGTCAGCGAGGTGGTGATCGTCGCGAAGGCGCCGCCGATGATCACCGCGACCGCCAGGTCGATCACATTGCCGCGCGCGATAAAGTCCCGAAACTCTGCGAACATGGTGCTACCCTCCCAAGCCACTGTCTGCGTTCGGCAATCGATGCCACAGCCGCGCGCGCGCGCCAAGCGAGCGGTTCCCTGCCGCCGGGAAATATGCGATGGATCGCCCCGGACCGCAGCCCCGTCGGGGCGCGGCGCCGACGGAGACCAAAGGGGATATCGATGAGAAGACTAACCACGATCGCGGCCATTGCGCTGTCGCTGGGCCTTGCCGCCTGTGGCGGCGGCACCACCGCCGCCGACGAAACCGAAGCCACGGAAACCACCGAAACCGAAGCCACGCGGCCCGATGCCTTTTTCATCGACGAAGCCGGCTTTGTCGACGAAGGCGAGATCGGGCCGGTCAGCGAACGGCTCGGCACGCTGTTCGACGAGACCGGCAAGATCGCCCTCGTCGTCGCGATCCGCACCACCGAGGACCAGGATATCGAGGAAGCCGCCAATGCCATGCTGGCCGAACGCGGCGCCGATGCGCTGATCCTGATCGCGGGCGAAGACGAAGCCCTGGCGATCGTCGGCGAAGGGATCGACCCCGAGGAAGCGGCGCTCGCCGAACAGGCGATGATCGACGGCTTCGACAATGGCGATCTGGCGGGCGGCTTCGCGGCCGGCGTCGATTTCCTCGTCGCGCAGCTCGGCGCAGCCGGGGACGCCGTCTCCGAGGAAGCCCCCGAAGCTGCCGCCGAACCGGTGGCCGAATAATGGCACCCCGCACACGTCCGGCGGCGGCGATCGCCCTCGCGATGCTGCTGGCGCTCGGCGCGTGCGGCGGAAGCGGCGCGGATAGCGACGGGGCGGCCGAGCAGGTCGCCCAGCCCTATCCGCCCGCAACCTATATCGACGACAATGCGCTGTTCGACGACGCCCTGCAGGCGGAACTCGGCGAGCGGCTCGCCGCGCTGCATGCCGCCACCGGGCACGAACTGCGCGTCGCGACGATGCTGACCCTGGACGGCCGCCCGGTCGACGAGGTCGCCCAGGCCTATATCGCCGAACGCGGGATCGGCCACAGCGGCGCGCTGTTGCTGATCGCGACGGCCGACGAGGAACTTGGCCTCGTTCCCGCGCCGGGCGCCGAACCCTGGCTCGATCCGGCCTTCCGTACCGAAACCGAGGCGCTGATCACGACGCATTTCGACGATAACGACATGCCCGGCGGCATCCGCGCCGCGCTGGGCGCCGTCGAAGCGCGGCTGGCGCCCGCGGAATAGCGGCTATTGCTGCGGGCGCTGGTCCAGCCGGCGGCGCCCACGCTCGGCCAGTGTCTCGCGGGTGATCGGCTCGCCCGGCAAGGCAAAGCTTTCCTCCGGAATTGGCCCGCGTTCAACCGATTCCAGCACCCGCCCGTCCGCCGCGATCGGCATGCCGCGCGTATAAAGGTCGCGCCAGGCCCGCGCATACTCTTCGGGCAAAAGGCCGAACGCGGTGTGGAGCCGGCTGATCAGGGTGAAGACGCGCTGCGCCGCGGGCGCCGCGTCGGCCAGCGCCGGATCGTCCGAAACCGTAACCTCGACCGGGACGCGCGGATCGTCCACCAGCCGCAGCCGATAGGCCGTCCCGCGCCATTCGCCGATCGCCTGCTCGCCAAGATCGGTCAGTTCATGGCGGATTTGCGGCTCCGGCTCGACCAGCCCCTCGTCGATATAAAGCTGCCGGATATCGGCGGCGACCGAGAGATAATCGTCGAACCGCACAACGCTTTGCCCATATTCATCATCGATCACGAGATAGGTCTCGCCGCCCAGCACGAAAAAGGCCTGTCCGTCGCCTTCGCGGGCGGCGATATTGCCGGCGCTATCGGCCTGGATAACCAGCGGATCGTCCGGATAATCCTCGTCGACATAGCGCAGCGTGATATCGGCGGCATCGGCGGGGCCGGCCGAACCGCAGGCCGCCGCCAGCAAAATAACCGCCATCGAAAAAACGAGCTTCAAGCGCATCGTTCCATCTCCCCAGCAAGCGACCGGCGATTCGGCTAGCACAGGCCCGGCCCGGCCACCATATCCAGCCACCATATCCGGCCGCCATATCCGCGAACGGGGGTTGACCGCCCACCGCCCCGGGCCCGAAGAGTGGCGCGATGACCGAAGAGAAGATCACCCATTGGCAGGGCAACTATCTCGCCATCCATAGCGAGGGCCGCTGGGAATATGTCAGCCGCGTGCGCGGCATCGGCGCCGCCGTGATCCTTGCCATCGAGGAGGGCGATGACGGCGATCATGTGATCCTCGTCGAACAATATCGCGTGCCGTTAAAGGCCAACTGCCTGGAGCTGCCCGCCGGGCTTGTCGGCGACGAGGAGAGCGGCGAGGCGCCGGAGACGGCCGCGGCGCGCGAGCTGGAAGAGGAAACCGGATACCGCGCCGGAGAGATCGAAAATTGGGGCCGCTTCTGCTCCTCCCCCGGCATGACCAGCGAGACGTTCACGCTGTTCAGGGCGGGCAAACTGGAGAGGATCGGCGAAGGCGGCGGCACCGGTCATGAGAATATCACCGTCCACCGGGTGGCGCTGAACGCCATCGCCGATTTCGTCGCGGCGAAACGCGCCGAGGGCTGCGTGATCGATGTGCGGATACTGGCTTTGCTCGGCACCGGGATCGCCCAGCGATAAACGGCCCGTGGATGGCGGCCTTGCGCGCTTGCCAAATCCTGCCATCAAATTGTCATACACCGGGCGCCCTGCCATGCGCGGGCAGCATCAGAGGACGCCATTCGCCAGATCGCCGCCTTGCCCTATCGCACCGAAGGCACCGCGATCGACGCACCGGTGAGCGTGCTGCTCATCACCTCGCGCGATAGCGGGCGCTGGGATCCCCAAGGGCAATCCGATAACCGGGCTCGTGCCTCATGCAGCAGCGGCGCAGGAAGCCGAGGAAGAAGCGGGCGTGAGCGGCGCCGTCTGCCCGACGCCGCTCGGCCCTACGCCTCGCCCGCCTGCTCGATGCACGAGATCGACCCGGCCTATACCGACACCGAAAAGCCCGCCGATATCGGCGGCGGGCGCAAGGCGGAACGCGCGCGGCTGATCGAGGCGCGTATGAAATCGACGGCGGCGTTTCGGCGGCGGACTGGCCGCGCGCTAGCCGCGGCCGAGGAACGGCATCGCCAGCTGGAACATCGTCGCTTCGTAGAAATTCATGTGATCGGGCACGCTCGCCATATGGAGGATGATCTCGGCGGTGTCGCTCGGGTCCGATGTCCGCTCGGCCGGCGCCTTGTGCATATTGGGGCCAAGTTCGGTCCTCACGATGCCCGGATGGTAGATCGAGACGGCGATGCCATCATCCCGCCCATCGATAGCGAGCGCGCGGGTGAGCCCGTCCAGCCCGAATTTCGATGCCGTATAAGCCGGGCTTTCGGGCCGCGGCACGCGCGCCGAAATGCTGCCGACATTGATGATCCGCCCGCGCCCCTGCGGCTTCATCAGCCGGAACGCGGCCCGGCTGCACAGCAGCGCGGAGGTGAGGTTGGTGTCGATCACCTGGTGCCAGCGTTCGAGCGAGAGATCCTCGCACGGCGTGGAATCCGCGATCCCCGCATTGTTGATCAGGATATCGACGCGGCCGAATTTTTCGACCGCCGCTTCGAACAGATGCTCGACCGCCGCTTCGTCGGTGACGTCGGCGACGACGGGCAGCGCTTCGCCCCCGGCCGCGCCGATCCGCTCGGCCAGCGCATCGAGCCGGTCCGCGCGCCGGGCCGCGATCACGACCTTCGCCCCGGCTTCGGCAAAGGCGATCGCGACCGCCTCTCCAATGCCCGAGCTTGCCCCGGTGACGATCACTATCCTGCCTTCAAGCCGCTGCATCGCTCTATCGCCTTTATGTTCGGTAAATGTCGGGAACGGCGCGGGGTGTCGCTGCGCCGGCGGCTATTTGAAATTATCGGCGTAGCTCTGGATCTTCAGCGTGCGTTCCGGCCCGGCGATCACATGATAGTCGATGCCCTGCTTGTCGGCATAGACTTTGGCCGCATCGAGCGAGCGAAAGGTCAGCCTTACCTGCCGCCTTGTGTCCGAGGAACCGGCCCAGCCCATCAGCGGATCGGCGCGCTGCGCGTCCGAAGGCTCGAACTCCAGGGTCCACTGGCCGACCCGGGCGCGGCCGGACTGCATGGCGTTCTTCATGCGCTGATAGATACGGGCGGACATGACGGGTTCCTCGTAAAGCCTGAGGCGGAAATGGCGCAGGTACGCGGCCGCCGTCAACCGCTTTGATAATCGACGAGCCCGATCCGCGTCCGCAGCAGCCAGCGGCCGACCATCAGTATCGCGACGACGCCCAGCCCGGAGGCCAGCCCGATCCACACGCCCACGCCCTCCAGCCCCATCGGAAAGCCGAGCCATATGGCGACGCCCAGCCCGACGACCCAATAGCCGAAAGCGGCAAACAGCATCGGGATGCGCGTATCCTGAAGACCGCGCAGCACCCCCGCGCCCACCGCCTGCGCGCCGTCCGCCAGCTGGAAGATCGCGGCGACGAACAGGAAGGATATGGCGAGGCGGAAGGCGTTCGCCTTTTCCGGGTCGGCGGGGTCGATGAACAGGCCGATCATTTGCGCGGGAAACAGCACCATCGTTGCCGACAGGAAGAAGGCCGCGCCGACGCCGAGGCCGAGCGCGACCCGGCCCGCGCGCGCGACGCCTTCCGCGTCCCGGCGCCCGTGGAAGATGCCGACGCGCACCGTCGCCGCCTGGGAAAGCCCCAGCGGCAGCATGAAGGCAAGGCTCGCAATCTGGATGGCGATGGCATGGGCGGCGAGCGAATCCCGCCCGATCAGGCCCATCAGGAACACCGCGGCGTTGAACACCGTGACTTCCAGCGCCAGGGTCACGGCGATCGGCAGGCCAAGCTTCATGATCGCGGCAAGGCGCGGCCAGTCCGCCCGCCAGAAATGGCCGAAGAGCCGGTAGCGGCGAAAGCGGCGCACGCCGGTGACGGTCAGGATCATGCCCAGCGCCAACATGCTATAGGCGAGGAGATGGGCGATCGCCGCCCCCGTCAGCCCCAGCTCCGGCAGGCCCAGACGGCCGAAAACCAGCGCCCAGCAGGCAAGCGCGTTGAACGCGAAGCCCGTGCCCGTCACGACAAGCCCCCAGATCGGCCGTTCGACCGCGGTCACGTAATAGCGCAGCACGATATAGACGAGGAAGGGAAACAGCGCCCACATCGCGATCCGCAGGAAATGGCCGGCATCGCGCGATAGACCCGGCTCCTGCCCCAGCAGCAGCAGCAGGCTTTCCGCATTCCACAGGATCGCCCAGCAGGGCAGGCAGATGGCAAGCGAGGCCCATAGCGCCTGGCGGACCGTGCGGCGCACGTCGCGCACCGAACTGGAACGCCGGCCATATTCGGCGGCGATCAGCGGCGAAGCGGCGGTGACCACCCCCATGGCGAACACGCCGAACGCGAAATAGAGGTTCACGGCAAGCGCGGCGGCGGCAAGCGCGTCGACATTATAGCGGCCGAGGATAACGACCTCGGTGGTGTGGATCGCCGTCTGGGCGAGATTGCCGAGGACTAGGGGCCAGGCGAGCGCAAGGGTGGCGCGAATCTCCACGCGGATGCCGGTGCGCCGGAGCGCAGGGCCTTCGGGGGCAGGATTGGAGTCCATGCCGACACGGTTAGAGGCGAGTCACCTTGGTCATGGGGAGGGGGTGTACCGGAGCCCGGTGCCTCCGCGAAGGGGTGCGCGGCATAATTGCGACAGCGTGGCCCGAAGGCCACAGGATCGGGTCAGTAAGCCCGCGCGACCGCGAACTCGACCGCCTCGACCAGCGCCGCCTTGGCCTGGCCGCCCGGGAACGGCCCGAGCGCATCGATGGCCCGCTGGCCGTAATGGCGGGCGCGGGCCATGGTGTCGGCGATGGCATTGTGGTGGATCAGCAGGTCCTTGGCGTGATCAAGATCCTCGTCCGAAACCCGGCGGCCCTCGATCGCGTCGCGCCAGAACTGCTTTTCCTCATCGGTCCCGCGCGCATGGGCGAGGATCACGGGAAGCGTTACCTTGCCGTCGCGGAAATCGTCGCCGACATCCTTGCCCATCGTCTCCTCGTCGGAAACATAATCGATCGCGTCGTCGACGAGCTGGAAGGCGATGCCGAGATTGCGGCCATAGCTGTCGAGCGCCTCCTCCACCTCTTCGTCGCGCTCGGCAACGACGGCGGCGATGCGGCAGGCGGCGGCGAACAAGGCGGCGGTTTTCGCGCCGATGATATCGAGATAACGATCTTCGCCGGTATCGATGCGGCGCTGGGCGGTGAGCTGGTTGACCTCGCCCTCGGCGATCACGGCCGAAGCGTTGGAGAGGATTTTCAGCACCTTGAGCGATCCATCCTCGACCATCAGCTCGAACGAGCGCGAGAAGAGGAAATCGCCGACCAGCACGCTGGCCGGGTTGCCCCAGATGACATTGGCGGTTTTCTTGCCGCGCCGCTGGTCCGAGACATCGACGACGTCATCGTGAAGGAGCGTCGCGGTATGGATGAACTCGACGCAGGCGGCGAGCTTGCAATGCCGGTCGCCCGGATAATCGAGCAGCTTGGCGCAGGCCAGGGTGAGCATCGGCCGCATCCGCTTGCCGCCGCCCGCGATCAGATGCCCGGCCAGCTCGGGAATCAGCGGCACATCCGACTGCATCCGGCCGAGAATGACGGCGTTGACCTTGTTCATATCGGCGGCGACCAGCGCAATCACGGGATCGAGCGAGGGTTCGGCCTTGTCGGGTCTCAGCGGAGTGACGGTTGCGGTCATTTCGTGCCCGGCTTTGGGGGGATTCGGGGCGAAAAGCAAGGGTTTGGGTGCTGGCCGGTGCGGCGCTCGGGCGAATGGGAGAGCCTGACAATCACCCGCTAAACGTCACCGGCATTTCGGTGATCGCGTGCACGAAATTGTTGGGCGCGCAGACCATTTCGCCGTCCATATGCATATCGGGGAAGCGCGCCAGCAGACCGCGATAGGCGCTTTCGATCTGCATCAGCGCGATCTGCCGGCCCAGGCAGACATGCTTGCCGAAACCGAAGGCGAGATTGTTGGCCGCGTTCTTGCGCGCGATATCGAAACGGTGCGGGTCCTCGAACGCCGCCGGATCGCGATTGGCGGCACCATAATACATGACCAGCTTCTCGCCCTCGGCGATTTTCTGGCCGCCGATCTCGCTATCCTGCGTCGCCGTGCGCTTCATATGGATGACCGGGCTGATCAGCCGCACCGCCTCCTGGATCGCGTTGGGCAGAAGGTCCATATTGGCGAGCAGCTTCGCCTTCTGGTCGGGATTTTCCGTGAGCAGCCTCATCATGCCGCTGATCGAATTGCGGGTGGTATCGTTGCCGGCGATGAAGATCAGCTCCCACGCGCCTTTCAGATACATGTCGGGCATCGGATCGCCTTCGACCACGGCATTGGCGATCGCGCTCATCAGATCCTCGCGCGGGTTTTTCCGCCGGTCCTCGATCGCCGCCATGCCATATTCGAAGAACGCCTTTATGCGCTCCTCCCAGCCATTATAGGCGGCGAACATTTCCGGGGTCGGCTCCAGATAGCCCTCGCGGATCGCGCCGAAATAGGTCGCCATCTCCAGGTCGGTCATCCACTGGACGAGCTTGGGCCGGTCGGCCTGATCGACGCCGAGCAATTCGGCCAGGGTGAACAGCGGCAATTGCGAGGAAAATTCGTCGACGAGATTGCAGTGCGGCGCCTTGGTGGCGAGATGATCGAGCAGCCGCGCGACCTCGGCATCGACCTTGTCCTTCAATTGCCTGATATAGCCCGGCGTGAAAAAGGGCATGTGCTGGCGGCGCAGCTCGACATGCGGCTCGCCGTCGAGCGCGATCATATTGTCGAGCGCGGCGGTGGAGAGCAGCGGGTGCATGTTCGCCGGATCGCCATAGGAGATGTTCACCCCGCCCCGCTGGCTGGAAAATATCTCCGGCTTTTTGGAGATTTCCTTGATATCGGCATAGCGGGCGATCGCCCAATAGCCGGGCTCCTCCTCCTGCCGCTCGTCCTGCCAGTAGATCGGCGCTTCCTCTAGCAGCCGCTTATAGCCTTCGATCGGCTGGCCTTTGGAAAAGCCCTGAAAATCGACAAGGTCGACGATATCGGTCGCGGGATAGACGGGCGGGTTGCGCGGGCCTTTCCAGCCGGCGCGCTGATACGTCTCATGAGCGAGTTCGAGCATCGGCATCCTCCCTTATTGACAGGGACGATAGCAGGGCCTGACGTTGACGTTAAGGGGAATGCGCCAGGCCGCGACGGCGCCGGATCAGCGCCATTTGGAAACGCAGGGGATCTTCGTCTTGTCACAGCGTTCGGCGTATTTTGCCGCGATATCGCGCACCTCGTCCATCACGCCCTCGCCGAGATGGATCGGATCGAGGCCGAGCCCCAGAAGCCGGTCGTTGGCGACATGGAGATCATTCTCGTCGGCCTCGTTGCGTGGATTTTCCAGGTAGGCGATCTCGGCGCCGGTCTGGTCGGCGATCATCTTGGCGAGATCGCGTACCCGGTGAGTTTCCGTCATCTGGTTGAGGATGTTGACGCGTTCGCCCTGCTGGGGGGGATTTCCGATCGCCAGCTCGATACAGCGGCAGGTGTCCTGGATATGGATGAAGGCGCGGGTCTGGCCGCCGGTGCCGTGGACGGTCATCGGATAATCGACCGCCGCCTGCATGATGAAGCGGTTGAGTACGGTGCCGTAATCGCCGTCATAGTCGAACCGGTTGATCAGCCGTTCGTCCATCCGGGTCTCTTCGGTCTGGGTGCCCCAGACGATGCCCTGGTGGAGATCGGTGATCCGCACGCCATCATTCTTGTTGTAGAAGAAGAAGAAGAGCTGATCCTGCGTCTTCGTCATATGGTAGATCGAGCCCGGATTGGCCGGATAGAGGATTTCCTGCTCGGTCTCGCCCAGCGCGGTATCGACCTTCACGCTGAGATAGCCCTCGGGAATCTTCATCCCCGCCGTGCCGTACCCGTAAACACCCATCGTGCCGAGATGGACAAGATGGATGTCCTGGCCGGACTCGACGATCGCGGCGAGCACATCGTTGGTGGCGTTCAAATTGTTCGAGACGGTATAGCGTTTGTGCCAGCTCGATTTCATCGAATAGGGCGCGGCGCGCTGCTCGGCGAAATGGATGATCGCGTCGGGCTTTTCCTCCTCGATCAGGGTCAGCAGCCGGTGGTAATTCTCGCCGACCGTGAAATTGTGATAGCCGATATCCTTGCCGGTCAGCTCTTTCCACACCGTCAGCCGCTCGCCGATCGGGCGGATCGGGGTCAGGCTGTCGACCTCCAGCTCGACATCGATCTTCCGGCGCGAAAGATTGTCGACGATGACGACATCATGGCCGCGCTGCGAAAGATAGAGAGCGTTGGGCCAGCCGCAAAAGCCGTCGCCGCCCAAAATGATGATCTTCATGGAATAGTCTTCACACCGTGCCGGGAATTTGTCTGTGCGAGGCATTTAGCGGACCCTCCGGCAAAGGCAAAGCCTTGGGCGGGCGCGAACGGCATGGGGCCCGCGCGGCGATCATACTTTCCTGTCGGCCGATCGCGCGGTAGCGTGAAGCCTTTCAGGGCACAGGGGATTTCCAGATGATCAAGCAACTCACGATTTTGCTGGCCGGGGCGGCGCTGGCCGCGCCGGCGCTTGCGCAAGACGATGTCGGCACCGCGGTCGAAGCCGACTACGCCTCGCACCTTGAGGCGCTGTTCCTCGATTTTCACCGGAATCCCGAACTCAGCTACATGGAAACGCGCACCGCCGGCATCATTGCCGCAGAGCTGCGCGAGCTCGGCATCGATGTCACCGAAGGGGTTGGCGGGACCGGCGTCGTCGGCGTGCTCGAAAATGGCGAAGGGCCGACGGTTCTCGTCCGCGCCGATATGGACGGACTGCCGCTCATAGAGGATTCCGGCCTCGCCTATGCCTCAACCGCGCGCCAGACCGGCATCGACGGCGTCGAGGCACCGGTCATGCATGCCTGCGGGCACGACGTCCACATCACCGCGCTGATCGGCGCGGCACGGCAGCTGACGCGGATGCGCGACCGGTGGCAGGGCACCATCGTCTTCATCGCCCAGCCCGCCGAGGAACGCATCGGCGGCGCCCGCGCGATGCTGGAAGACGGGCTCTACGAGCGCTTCCCGAAACCCGATTACGCGATCGCCTTCCATGTCGCGGCCGACCTGCCGACCGGGCGGATCGACCTGTCGCCGGGGCTGATCGCCTCTTCCTCCGACAGCGTCGACATCACCATCCACGGCGTCGGTGCGCACGGCGCCTATCCGCACGAGGGCCGCGACCCGATCGTCATGGGGGCCGAGATCATCATGGCGCTGCAGACGCTGGTCAGCCGCGAGATATCGCCGCTGTCGCCCGGCGTCGTCACGGTCGGCGCCTTCCAGGGCGGGATCAAGCACAACATCATTTCCGATAGCGCGCACATGCAGCTCACGGTCCGCTCCAACGATCAGGAGGTGCGCGAAACGCTGCTCGCCGGCATCCGGCGGATCGCCGAGAATGTCGGGCGAATGAACGGCATGCCCGAGGACCGGCTGCCCGAGATCGCGGTCTCGCGCGAAGCGACGCCGCCAACCGTCAACGACCCCGAACTCGCCGCCCGGCTGCGCCCGGCCCTCGCCGCGGCGTTCGGCGGCGAGACCCTGCTGGAGCCGAGCCCGCAGACCGGCATGGGCGCCGAGGATTTCGCCTATTTCGTCCAGCCCGAGACCGGCGTGCGCGGGGCCTATATGAGTGTCGGCGGCACGCCGCAGGCGGCGTTCGACGCGCAGGACGCCGGCGGCCCGCCGGTGCCGTCGCACCACAGCCCGCTGTTCCGCATCGATCCCGAGCCCTCGGTCACGCTCGGCACCGAGGCGATGATCGTCGCCGTGCTCGAACTGCTGGCGCCGGGGGCGGAAACGCCCGCCGACTGAGGCACGCGAAAAGGCCGGCCGCCATCGCTGGCGACCGGCCTGTCCATTCCCTTGATTCCGGCCCGTTTTCGGGCTTCCTAGAAGCGCATCCGCGCGCTGGCGAACATCCGGAAGGGATCGCCGTAAAAGGCGGTCAGCGTGCCTTCGAGGCCGAGGGTGGGCACATATCCGCCCATGCCGTTGGGCGCGACGAAGTTGTAGCCCGAGACGATATAGCGGTGATCGGTGATGTTCTTGGCATGGACACCGAACTGCCAGTGATCGTCGTCCGAGGTCCACACCAGGCTCGCGTCCCAGAGCGCATAGGCGGACTGATCGAGATCGCTGGCCACTTCGAACTGGTTGGTCTCGCTGCGATAGCTGAGCGTGGTCAGCAAGTTGATCTCGCCGTCGAACGCCGGGATGCCGTAATTGAGCGTGCCCGACAGCGTCCATTCGGGGGTGTTCTGGAAAACCCGCTGGTCGGCGACATCGACACCGAAAGCGTCGATGAACTCGTCATATTCAGCATTGATATAGCCGGCCGCCCAGTTGAAGCCGAGCCGATCGCCCGCTGCCGCGAGATCGCGGCCGAGGCGCGCCCGGCCCTCGAACTCGACGCCCCAGATGGTAGCGGCGCCGGCGTTCGACGTGATGCCGATAAAGGTATCGTTGACCCCGTCATTGTCGGTATCCGCGCCCACGGAGCCGGGAATCTGGATATCGGTATAGTCGGCGTAGAAAGCGGCGAGCGACACCGTTACCGCGCCGTCGGCGAGCGAACCGTGATAGCCGAGTTCGAAACTGTCGACGATTTCGGGATCGAACGACATGAACTCGTACACGTCGGCGGCATCGATATCGCCGTTGCCGTCAAGATCCGGGGCCTGGCTGGTCTGGCCGCGCGGATCGAAGCCGCCGCCCTTGAAGCCGCGGCTGTACGACAGATAGATATTGTGATCGGGCGTCGGCCGGAAGGAGATCGAGGCACGCGGCGTGAATTCCTTGAAGGTCGCCGAACCGTCAAAGTCCGAGGTTGTCGCGAAGACGAACGGGTTGGTGCCGCCGAATTCGACCGAGGGGCCGAAGATCATCGAAGTGCGCAGCACGCGCGAATGGCGCTCGTCATGGGTGTAGCGGCCGCCGACCGAGAGGCTCCACTGATCGGTGATGTCCCAGGTGAAATCGCCGAAGATCGACCAGGTTTCGGTATCGACATCGCCGAAGGTCTTCGCGGTCAGCCCGGGCAGCGGGCCGTTGGGCGGCGGGATGACCGCCCCCGTCGTCGCCAGAATCACGTCGAAATTGGTGAAGGCGTTGGCGTCGAGATAATAGAAGCCGATCAGGCCCGCGAGGTTATCGTCTTCATAGACGATCTGGAATTCCTCGGAAAACTGGTCGTTGGCATAAGCCGCCGGCACGTCGAGATCGGCCGCCGGCAGGCTGTCGAAATCGATCGGCGTCGTCGACTGATCGTCGCGATAGGCGAGGATGTTGCGCAGGCGGACCGTGTCGGAAACCTGCAGCTCGACCGTGCCCGAAATTCCCCAGGCCTCGACCCGCTGTTCGGGGTTTTCGAGCCCCGCGCGCGTATCGTAGACATTGTCGAGCACCGGCGCGCCGGTAAACAGGCCCGGGATCAACCGATGGCCCTGGCGGGGGTTCGAACGGTCGTCGGTATAGTCGCCGGTGACGCGCACGAAGATGTCGCTCGACGGCGCATATTCGAGAGTGCCGCGCGCGGCGAACACGTCCTTGTCGTAATTCTCGATGCCGAGGTTAAGATTCTCGCCAAAGCCGTTGCGGGTCAGCAAGGCCGCCGAACCGCCGACATAGAAGCCGCTGTCGCCGATCGGCAGCGCGACCGATCCGATGCCGTCGAACTGGCCATAGGTGCCGGCGTTGAAGCGCGCTTCGCCGGTCGGGCTGTCGGCGAGCCGCCGGGTGACGAATTTCACCGCGCCGCCGATGGTGTTGCGCCCGTAAAGCGTGCCCTGCGGCCCGCGCAGCACCTCGATCCGCTCGACGTCGAAAATGTCGAGCACCGCGGCCTGGGGCCGGTTGTAATAGACATCGTCGACATAGAGGCCGACGCCGTTTTCGAACCCGGCGACCGGATCCTGCTGGCCGACGCCGCGGATGAAGGTGGTCAGGGTCGTGTTGGTGCCGCGCGACACTTCGAAGGTGACGTTGGGCACGCTGTCGGCGATTTCGGTGATGTCGAGCGTGCCCGACTGGGAAAGCTCCTCGCCCGAGATCGCGGTGACCGAGAGCGGCACGTCGATCAGCGATTCATCGCGGCGGCGGGCGCTGACGATGATCGGCGCATTTTCGCCCGCGGTCTGCGCGCCCGCCTGTGCCTGGCCCGCCTGTGCCTGGGCGGCGCCCGGCAAGGCCAGGGCGAGCGGCGCCATCGCAATGCCGGCGAGATAGCGGACGGCGCGGCGGCTGTGGCTGCTGTGGTTCATGATAGGCTCCCTGTTGGCAGTGTCGTTTTTGGTTTCGTTGTAAGTCATGGCGGATCGTTAAGGCTGGCGGTTTTCGAGAAAGGCGCGGGCGGCGGCGGCGGTTTCGGCCGGGATTTCTTCCTGCGGCGCATGGCCGACGCCCGGCCAGGTGATGACGCGGGCATCGGGGATCGCGGCGGCGATCCGGGCGGCATGATCGAGCGGAATGACGGCGTCGGCCTCGCCCCACAGGATCAGGGTCGGCGCGGCGACGCGGCCCAGCGCTTCGGTCGGCTCGGGCAGCACGAATTCCTCCAGATGGCCGATAAAGGCCTCGCCGTTTCCGGGCCGCGTCATCATCGCGCGCATCTGCCGCGCGCGGCCCGCGGCGAGGCGCGAGGGATCGGCGAAGATCTGGGCCAGCGAAGCCTGGAAAGCGGCCTCGGGCACGCTCGTCAGATAGGCGCGCATCGCATCGGGCACGGGCACGGGCTGGTCGGTGACGCCGTAGATCGAATAGGCGCCGCTGTCGACGAGGATCAGCCGGTCGACCCGATCCGGATATTCGGCCGCGAAACGCCAGGCGATGAGCCCGCCGAAACTGTTGCCGCCGATGCTTGCCCGTTCGATGCCGAGCGCATCGAGCAGTGCGCGCAGCACCTCGACGCGTTCCTCCGGCGCATAGCGGCGGAGCGGGTCCGGCCCCGTCATGCCATGGCCGAGCAGGTCGTAGCGGACGATCCGGTAGCGCTCGTTAAGGCGTTCGGCCCAGCCGTCCCAGCTTTCCAGGCTCATCGTGAAGCCATGGAGCAGGACGAGGACGGGCGCATCTTCCGGCCCTTCCTCGCGCACACGGACGAGCGCGCCATCCAGCTCGACATAGTGTTGGCGGGGCGCCGCCACGGCCTCGGCCGTGGCGGTATCGGGCGCCTGTGTCGGCGCGCAGGCGGGAAGCGTCATCGCGCCGGCTATCGCCAGAATAGGAAGGATCGCTTTCGACATTCTCTCAACCCCGATGGCCCGGCTATCGCTGCCAGGTTCTCCCTTGCTCTAGCCGCCGCCAAGCGCGCCGGTCGATGACGGGTTCGATCAAATTCAATGGGACAATTTCGCTCATCCCTTCGCTCAAGGGCGCGCGGCGGCGCTCCGGCTGCGATGCGGAGGACGGCCCGTCCAGCCGCGAAAAGCGCGCGCAAAACTGCGGCCGTCGCTAAATCCCAGATCCTCGGCAATCGCCGCAACGCTGTCCCCGCGGGCGAGACGCCGTTCGGCCTCGCGGCGCAGGGTTTCGGCGCGCACGTCGCGAAAATTGGTGCCGCGTTCGCCGAGCCTGCGCCGGAGCGAGGCGACGCTCATGCCGAGATGACGGGCGACGAGGCGCTGGTCGTGCAAGCCGTCGCGCAGCGCCTGGGCGGTGCGGGCGACGACATCGCCCTCGACAAGCGGTGCGCCGATCCGGTCGAGCGTGCGCGCAATCCCGCCATAGATGGTCCGGGACCCCAGCACCGAGCAGGAAGCCGGGTCGACCGGCCAGTCGGCAACGGCCCCGTCATAATGGAGCGCGAAATGCTTCGCGCCGTGAACCACCGGCACGCCCCAGGCCGCGAGCGGGCTCTCGCCGCCCGCCGCCCGCCGCGTGCGCACAGCCTTGAGCGGTAGCGGCTTGTCTCCCGTGCTGCTCGATTGCAGCAGGACATGGACATAGACGAGCAGCGCTTCGAGCGAGAACAGGATGAAGGGATCGTCCTTGGGCAGCGCATAGGGAAAATCGCTGTCGTCCATCATGAAGACGAGTTCGTCGCGCGCCGTCGCCACGCGGTTATAGGCGCCGCCATGAATGACATTGTAGCTGGCAGCGAGGATATCGAGCATGTCGCGCACGGTTTCGGCGCCGCGCAGCCGATCGCGAATGAAATCCGATGTGCCGAGCATCAGCGGCCGCGCCGAAACATGGATCGTCTCGTCGCCGATGGCGAGCGCGATCTGCTCGGACAGCCGGAAATAGCCGGCCAGGCTGACGGCCTCCCCGCTTCCGGCATCGAGCAGGCCCTGGGGAAGCTGCGCGGCGGCGAGCACCGCGCCGGGCCCGAGCCCCGCCTCCTCGATGATCGCCCGCAGCGGCAGGAGCGTCGCCGCGGCGACGGACACGCTGCCAAGCCTTTGGGCGGGTTCGATCATGCGCAATCTATAGGGCGAGTGCGGCGTCTTGTCTTGCCGGGGTGCCCATTTCGGGGAATGGGGCCGATGGTGGAGCTAGGGGGATTCGAACCCCCGACCTCTGCAGTGCGATTGCAGCGCTCTCCCAACTGAGCTACAGCCCCGCACCATCGATTTGTCCGCCCGGATGGGCGAAGGCGCCCCCTTTAGCGGCGCATACCCATAGGCGCAATGGCCGAGTGCAGGCCCGTTTCGGGGGCGCGCTTTCTCCGCATTGCTGTTATCACCGGTTGCAGAACAAAACCCGATTCGCCGAACGGATCGAACAGACGAGGAGAAAAACATGGCCCGCGCCTGGCACCTGAAATCGCGCCCCGAAGCGATGCCCACCCCGGATAATTTCGAGCTCGAGGATTTCGAGCAGACGCCGCTGGACGATGGCATGATCCGCGTCCGCAACGACTGGCTTTCGGTCGACCCCTATATGCGCGGGCGGATGCGCGACGTGAAAAGCTATGTCCCGCCCTTTGCGATCGGCGAACCGATGCAGGGCGGCGCGGTCGGCGCGATCGTCGAATCCAAGGCCGAGGGCTTCGAAGAAGGCCAGCTCGTCCAGCATATGCTGGGCTGGCGCGACGAAGCCGTGCTGCCCGCCGCCGAAGCCATCAAGCTGCCGCCGCTCGAAATTCCGCCCCAGCTTGCGCTGGGTATGCTCGGCATGCCGGGGATGACCGCCTATTTCGGGCTGCTCGATATCGGCCAGGCCAAATCGGGCGACACGGTGTTCGTTTCGGCCGCGGCCGGCGCCGTCGGCTCGACGGTCGTTCAGATCGCCAAGGCCAAGGGCATGGCGGTGGTCGGCTCCGCCGGCGGCGCGGAAAAATGCGCCTGGGTGACGTCGCTCGGCGCCGACGCCGTTGTCGACTATAAAGCCGAAAGCGATCTCGCCGCGGCATTGATGAAGACCGCGCCGCAAGGCATCGACGTCTATTTCGACAATGTCGGCGGCGACCATCTCGACGCGGCTTTCGCGGCCGCCAATCCCGGCGCGCATTTCACCGAATGCGGGATGATCGGCGGCTATAATTCCACCGATCCGATGTGCTTCAAATATATCATGAACCTGATCGGCAAGGGCATCACGATGCGCGGCTTCATCGTCACCCAGTTCATGGGCCGGATGGACGAGTTCCAGGCCGATATGGGCGCGATGTTCATGGCCGGGCAGCTGAAGAGCGAAGAGACCGTGTCCGAGGGGCTGGAAAGCCAGGTCGACGCGTTCCTCGGCCTGTTTTCCGGCGCCAATATGGGCAAGATGCTGGTGAAGCTTTAGGGATAGCCAGACTTTCGAACGCGCCTCAGGCGCCGCAGGAGCCGGCCGGAAAACAGGTTCATCGCGGTCCAATCCTTGCTTGATCGGCAATTGCCGGCTGGGGCATTGTCCGCCCCGGGAGACAGGCGATGGAAAAGGTCGGCCTGCTGTTTGTCCATGGCATAGGGCAGCAAGAGCGTTTCGATCATCTGCGCGCTTCGGTTCGCGAATATGCCGAGCTGATCAAGGGCGCGGGCGACTATGAAGTCGCCGTCACCGACCGAACCGGCGCCTGGAAACGGAGGGCCGGCGATACCGAATTCGGCGAGACCGCCGCTGCGCCGATGACCGTGTCGGTGATCGGCCCGCGAAGCGAAAAAGCCGGCGAACCTTTCCATATCGAGATCGAATGCCACGAGGTCTGGTGGTCCGATCTCGGCCCCCGCGAGACGCTGGCAGAGAAGATCGCCTTCTGGTGGTGGGGGCTCGGCCAGTGGTCGGCGCCGATTTTTCGCGAGCTCGACCCGACCGGCGCCAGCAATGTCGAGACCAGCGACCTGCGCACGAGCGGAATGGACGAGAGCGCCAAGGCGAAGCCGGGAAAAATGCCGCTGACCGCCATGCCGCGCTCCTCGGCCGGCAATTTTCTCGAGGAGGTCGGCGTACGCGCGCGACTGTCGCTCGCCGGGCTGTGCGCGCTCTTCACGCTCTTCTCCTGGGCGTTGCTCAAGCGGCTGCTCGGCTTCCTTGCCGATGCGCCGTCGACGACCCTGATCTTCCAATATATCGGCGATGTGCGCACCTATGAGCGGCGCGCATCGCCCAACAAGAGCCTGGCGAGCGATCCCGGCCAGCCTCTCCGCGTGCCGATCCGCCGCCGCATGGTGGCCGAAATGGTCGGTATGGCGACGCGCGGCTATTCTCGCTGGTACATCTCCGCGCACAGCCTCGGCACGGTGGTCGCCTATAACGGAATCACCGAGATCGGCCATGCGCTGCCCAACTATCTGAGCGAAGCGCAGTGGAACGCGCTGCCCAGCCCCTTCAAGGCGAACCAGGGCGTCGCGCGCCGGCCGGAAAGCGATCTTCACCTGATGATGCCCGCCCGCCCGGCCTGGCTCGCGCCGGACGAGGTCATCAACCGCCGACGCCTGTTCAAGGGGCTGCACGGCCTGCTCACCTATGGCTCGCCGCTCGACAAGTTCGCCGCGATCTGGCCGCGCATCGTCGCCTCGGGAACCGACTGTATCGACGGCAAGCCTCCGTTCCGGAAATATTGCCGCTGGATCAACCTCAACAGCGCCAACGATCCGGTCAGCGGCAAAATCGATTCCTTCAGCGATCCGGTGCTGGAACGCGTGCTGCCTGCGCTCGAAAATTATGGCACCACGCACGACGCGCTGCCCGGGCTTTCGCATATCCGCTATTTCCGGTCGCGGGAACGCTCGGTCGACACGCGGCGCGTTCGGCAGCGGCGCGAGATCATGGATTGGCTGATCGGCGGCCCCGGCGCGGTTATCGGCGACGACCGTCCGCGCGCCGCCAACACCCGGGCCGCCGTGCAATTCGTCCTCATCATCATCGCCCTGAGCCTGCTCACCGGCGCGGTCGCGGTGTTCGCGGGCGGCGCGATGGCCTGGTTCGGGATCGTCGAGGAGGCGGAAATTTCCAGCCTTTCGGAATTCTGCGAGCAGTTCCGCGCGATCTGGCCGCCCGCCACGGGCATCGCTTTCGCCGTGCTCGCGCTCGCCGGGGTCAGCCGCTGGCTGCGCGAAGCGATGCTCAACGCCGTGCTGGCGCGAGCCGACGACAAGGGGCCGGTCACACGCGCCTTCCTGCGCGATCAGGGTATCGCGGCCGCGCTGTGCTTCATGGGCACCGCAGCGGCTATCCTGCTCGCGGTGATGATCGATTTTTGCGCCTTCGATCCGGCGGCGATCGGCCTTGCCTGCCTTTCCGCGATCGCGGGCTATGCGACGCTCGCCGCCAGCGCCGCCGCAATCGCCGCGAGCTTGCTGCTGCAGGCGGCGATCAACCGCCTCTATACGCGCCCCGCCGCCACGCCGAAAACGAACAGCTAGAGCCGGTTCGTGCCGAAGGTGTCGCACTGGGCCGGATCGCCGCTTTCGATGCCGCGCCGCAGCCAGCGCTGGCGCTGGGCCGAAGTGCCATGGGTGAAGCTTTCCGGAACGGTATAGCCCTGCGCGGCCTGCTGCAGCGTATCGTCGCCGATCGCCTGAGCCGCGCGCATACCCTCTTCGAAATCGCCGGGCTCCATCGCGTCGCGCTCGCGATTGGCCCACACCCCGGCATAGCAATCCGCCTGCAGCTCCATGCGCACCTGAAGTTCGTTGCCGGCTTCGCGGCTCACCCGCTGCTGGCGGGCGCGGACGTCGCGCGCCGTGCCTTCGAGATACTGGATATGATGGCCGACTTCATGCGCGATCACATAGGCCTGGGCGAAATCGCCATCGGCGCCGAGATTGGTGCGCATTTCGGTGAAGAAGGCGGTGTCGAGATAGATTTTCTGATCGGCCGGACAATAAAAGGGCCCCATCGCCGATTGCGCCGCGCCGCAACCCGACGTCCCGCGCCGGTCATAAAACACCAAAGTCGGCGGCTGGTAGCGCTGGCCATTCTCGCTGAAGATTGCGCCCCAGCGATCCTCGGTCGAGGCCAGCACCTGCGCGACGAATCGGTCGGTCTCGTCCTGGATCGCCTGTTCGCCGCGCGTCGTCTCCCCGCCGCCGCCGGTTCCACCGCCGCCGTCCATCAGGCCGAGCCCGCCGCCAAATTGCGACATAAGGAGGAAGATAATCACGATGAACACGATCGAGCCGCAGCCGAGCTGGCCGCGCCCGCTCGATGGCAAGGGCAGGCCGCCACCGCCGCCCATGCCGCCGGGCAGGCGGAACCCGCCGCCGCGGCCGCCGCCGGTCTGCCGTTCGATATTGCTGCTGGTCCGTCGTCCGCCGAGACGCATGGCGATTATCTCCCTGATGCCGGAGCGATAATGCGCCGGGGCGTTTCAGGTTGCAATCTGCCGACATCGAGGTGCACGAAACCATGGTTGGCCGGAATGAACCCGATGCGCTATGGTGCGTTGCACAATCATGGCAGAACGAGATCCCATCCATCGCCCCTCCCGCAGGCAGACCGCGCCGCTACCGCTGCCGCCGCAGACCGCGCTCGTCTTGCAGGGCGGCGGGGCGCTCGGCTCATTTCAGGCCGGCGTGTTCGAAGCACTGGCGGACGCGGCGATAGAGCCCAACTGGCTGGCCGGTATTTCGATCGGCGCGATCAACGGCGCGATCATCGCCGGCAACCCGGTCGGCAGCCGGGCGCGCATGCTCCGCAATTTCTGGGAAAAGCTCACCGGCGGGCTACCCAGCTTCCCGGTCTGGCCCGACGACCTGATCCGCGAGGCCGTCCACGAATGGTCGGCAGGCTTCGTCGCGCTGAACGGGGTGCCCGGCTTCTTCGCGCCGCGCCCGATACCGCCCGCCTTCGCGCCGCCGGGCAGCCGCGAGGCGCTGAGCTTCTACGATTCCTCGCCGCTGGAAAGCACGCTCGACGATCATGTCGACTGGGATTTGCTCAACAATGGCGATGTGCGCCTCTCGGTCGGCGCGGTAAATGTCGAAAGCGGCAATTTCCGCTATTTCGATACCGCGAAGGAGCGCCTCGACGTCCGCCACATCATGGCCTCGGGCGCGCTGCCCCCGGGCCTGCCGCCGGTCGAAATCGACGATTGCCTGTGGTGGGACGGCGGACTGGTTTCCAACACCCCGCTTCAATATGTGATGGAGCAGCAGGAGGAGGACATGCTCGTCTTCCAGGTCGACCTGTTCTCGGCGGCCGATGCGCGCCCGCACACCATCGCCGATGTCTGGGCGCGCGAGAAGGAAATCCGCTTTTCGAGCCGCACCCGCCAGGTGACGACGAGCTTTCTGGAGCGCCGCCGCGAGGCCGAAGCGATCCGCAAGGTTCTCGCCAAGCTGCCACCCGAGCTGAAGGACGATAAGGACGTTCAGGCGCTCGCCGCCTATGCCGCCGAAAAGGCGGTGAACATCGTTCACCTGATCTACCGCAGCAACGCCTGGGAGGGCGGTTCGCGGGACTATGAATTTTCGCGCCGGACGATGGACGAACATTGGGAAGCCGGCAGCAAGGCCATCACCGAAACCATCCGCCATGGCGAGGTGCTGGCCCGCAACATCGCCGACGGCAAGACCGCGGCCTTCGATCTTACGCCCCGATAACCTCCCGCCCCGCAACACTAGCAAGGAATTCCCCCATGTCCCTTGAAGGCAAGACAGCGATCGTCACCGGCTCCACTTCGGGCATCGGCCTCGCCTATGCCAAGGCGCTCGCCGCCGAAAGTGCCAACGTCATGATCAACGGCTTCGGCAAGCCCGACGCAATCGAGGCCGAGCGCAGGGCGCTGGCCGAAGCTTCGGGCGCCAAGGCGATGTATTCGGACGCCGATATGACCAAGCCCGATCAGATCGCGGCGATGGTCGCGCGCTGCGCCGAGGAGATGGGATCGCCCGACATCGCGATCGCCAATGCCGGCATCCAGCATGTCGCGAAGATCGAGGATTTCCCGATCGAGAAATGGGACACGATCATCGCGATCAATCTAAGCTCTGCCTGGCACCTGATGCGCGCGGTCGTGCCCGGCATGAAGGAAAAGGGCTGGGGCCGGATCATCTGCACCGCATCCGCCCATTCGCTCGTCGCGAGCCCCAACAAGAGCGCCTATGTCGCCGCCAAGCACGGCATCGCCGGCCTGGCGAAAACGATTGCGCTCGAAACCGCCGAACAGGGCGTGACCGTCAACTGCATCTCGCCCGGCTATGTCTGGACGCCGCTTGTCGAGAACCAGATTCCCGACACGATGGCATCGCGCGGCCTGACGAGGGAACAGGTGATGAACGACGTGCTGCTCGCCGCCCAGCCAACCAAACAGTTCGTGCAGCCGGAAGAAGTGGCGGGCCTCGCCGTCTATCTGTGCAGTGACGCGGCAGCCGGGATCACCGGCGCGAACCTGTCGATGGATGGCGGCTGGACCGCGCAATAGTCGCGGGCAATCGCGGCGGTTAGCCGCCGAATTCGGCGAGCGCGAAGCTGTGGATGCCGCCGGCGGCGTCGATCGCCCGGCGCAGATCGGGGCGCGCCAACACCGCGTCCCGCCGTTCCCGGAGCAACGCGTCATAGGCGCCGATCGGCCGCCACAGCCGCAAATCCTGAAAGGTCATCAGGAGGGTGATCGGATCTTCTCCCGCCAGCATTTCGATCGCGAAGGCGGCCGCCGCATCGGGATCGTCGAGGCACAATAGCGTATCGAACACGTCCGGCGCGTTGACCGTCGGATCCTCGGTCAGCCGCGCCCGCCACCGCGCCGCTTCGTCCGCCTCGCCCTGCAAATGCGCAGCGCAGGCGGCCGCGCCCCAGATGAACATGCGGCCATAAGGCGATGCGACAGCGTCATCGAGGGCATCGAGCGCGCGCGCCCTGGCCAGCGCCTCGTCATAGCGCCCCTCCTGGAAATAAAGGTCGAGCCCGTTGATCCCCTGGTTGATGAGCGCCGGATGGCCTTCAAAGCCGAGCGCCAGCAGCCCGTTCATCCGCGCTTCCGCCGCGTCGCTGCGGCCAAGATACATTTCCGCCTCGGCGAGATAGTCGACCACGAAAAAGCCGTCGGCATTGAGCAGGAAATTCTCGCTGTCGCCGGCGGCCATGGCCGCCTGCGCCGCATCGACAAGCGGCGTGAACCGGTCGGCGATTTCCTGATGGCGCCCCAGCGCGCGCAACGCGATCATATAATCCAGCAGGTAGCGGGCCTCGCCTCGCCGCGCGTCCCACATCGCTTCGAGCGCGGCGCGCAGCCGCTCCGCGCTTTCGCCGAGATCCGCGCCGTGCCGCGTCTCGATCTCGCCATGATATTCGGCATAGGCGGGGTTGATCAGCAGTTCCGCGAGATAGTCCGGCGCCTGCATCCGCCCCAGCACGTCGCGCGCGCCGGCTTCGTCGCCGGCCGCGACCCGGCGCGCAAAGGCGAAGGAATAGATCCAGTCGCGATCGCCAGGCGGCCGATCGGCGCCCCAATTGGCGGTCAGCAGCATTTCCGCGACCCGCCCATTGGTCTCGTCGGAATAATCGAGAAAATAGCGCAAGCCCTCCAGATCGTCGATCGAATAATGGTTGACGATCATCGTCTCCGGATCGCCGCCTGCCGAGACATCGGCCTCAAGGATTTCGAGAAGCTTCGGCCAATCTTCCTGATCGAGCGCAAAATCGTGCCGGAAATCGAGATAGCCGGAGGCACGCGCTTCGCCGGGTTCGATCAGCGCGAATTCGCGGTCCGCTTCCTCGATCCGGCCGAGCACCCACATCGCCCATCCGCGCAGCGCGTGATAGGCCGCGACGACCTCCGGATCGTCCACCGCCAGCGCCGGCGCCATCTCCCCGTCGAGCAGCGCGAGAAGTTCGGTGGCGCCCGCCCGCGCGGCGGCATCGTCCCCGGCCTCGGTCGCTTGCAACACCCCATCGGTGATCCGGTCCAGCTCTTCGGACGGGTCTTCGGCTCCGGCCTGCGGCCACGCTTCGATGGCGGGAGCCGACATGGCGCTTTCGGCCGGAACGGCGGTCGGCACGAGCGCAAGGAGCGGAAGGAGCGGAAGGATCAGCGGTACCATGCCCCTTCCTATCGCGACCCGTTCGCCAAGGCTATCCCAACGCCATCGCGTCGGTTAAAGCAGGGCCATGGTGGGGAAAACGGCACTGTTGACGGCACTGGCGGCGGCGCTGGTCCTGTCGGGCTGCGCCTATACCGAAGGCGTGACCGGAACCCCTGCCGGCGCCAACCCTGACCAGGAACTGCCGACCTACTGGCAGGCGATCGCGACCGAACATGACCGGTGGCGGATCTCCCGTTGGCGGCGCTCCTTCACCGAAGGCATCGCCGATGCCTCGGCGGGTGGCCATGCGGCGGATGTCGCAGCCCAAGGCACCCTGTTGCGCCAGGACGCCGCGCTCGCCGATCCGCGCCCGCCGATCGGCGACTATCGCTGCCGCTTCGTCAAACTGGGATCGCAGGCGACCCTGTCGCTCAACTATGTCGCCTATCCCTGGTTTCGCTGCCGGGTCGATGAGGATGTCGATGTCCTGCGCTTCAGGAAGCTTGACGGTTCGCAGCGGCCAATCGGCACGCTCTACCCCGATAACCGGCTGCGCATGATATTCCTCGGTGTGCTGCAGCTGGGCGACGAAACCCGCGCCCATGTCTATGGCCGCGACGACGGCCGCGACATGGCCGGAGTTTTCGAACGGATCGGCGAAGATCGCTGGCGCATCGTGTTTCCCTATCCGCGCTTCGAATCGCTCGTCGATGTGATGGAAATACAGGCGGCGGAATAGCTGCGAACGAGGCGGATCGCCGCCCCGCGGCGAGATGACGATCGACAAGCGCCTGGCCTGGAACCTCGCGAGCGACGGGGCCTGTTTGCCCGTCACGGCGATGATGGCGGGGTTCGGCCTCTTGTCCGCCGAATACGGCATCGCGCTGTTCGCTGTCGACGGCTGGTGGCCGACGGCAAGCCCCCGCTTGACGGCGGCGCCGAAAACCCCTTCCATTGGGGTAACCGGAAACCCCCATGGGAGATGCCCCGATGCGCCGCCTGATCTACGCCCTTCCTTTGCTCTTCGCCTTGCCCGCGCCGGCCCATGCCGACGAACTCAGCGATGCGGTCGCCGCCGAGATGCCCGAGCTGATGGAGCTCTACCGCTATCTGCATGAGCATCCGGAGCTGTCCTTCCAGGAGGTGGAAACCGCCGCGCGGCTCGCCGCCGAGGCCCGCGCGCTCGGCTTCGATGTCACCACCGAAGTCGGCGGCACCGGCGTCGTCGCGGTGCTGGAAAACGGCCCGGGCCCGGTGCTGCTGATGCGCGCCGATATGGACGGATTGCCGGTCGAGGAAGCGACGGGCCTGCCCTTCGCCTCCGCCGTTACAGCAACCACCGACGAGGGCATCGAATCGCATGTCATGCACGCCTGCGGCCATGATACGCATATGACCGCCTGGGTCGGCACGATCCGGCAGCTCGTCGCGCGGCGCGGGGAATGGTCGGGCACGCTCGTTGCCATCCTGCAACCCGCCGAAGAGCGCGGCGCGGGCGCGCGGATGATGCTGGACGACGGGCTTTATGAGCGTTTCCCGAAACCCGATTATGCGATCGCCTTTCATGACAGCGCCTCGGCCCCGGCGGGCACGATCGGCGTCGTCGACGGCTGGGCGATGGCCAATGTCGACAGCGTCGATGTGACCGTTCACGGCGTCGGCGGCCATGGCGCCTATCCGCACACCACGCGCGATCCGATCGTGCTGGGCGCGCGGATCGTCGGCGCGCTGCAGACCCTGGTCAGCCGCGAGGTCGATCCGCAGCAGGCCGCCGTCGTCACGGTCGGCGCGTTCAATGCGGGCACCAAGCACAATATCATTTCGGACGAAGCCCGGCTGCTGCTCACCGTGCGCAGCTATACCGACGAGGTGCGCGAGCAGCTGCTTTCCGGCATCGAGCGGATTTCGCGCGCCGAGGGCATGGTCGCCGGCCTGCCCGAAGACCAGTGGCCGACCGTCACCCGCCGCGACGAATATACGCCGGCGGTATTCAACACGCCCGAACTCACTACGCAGCTCGTAACGGCCTTTACCGCGCGGTTCGGCGAGGAGCGCGTGCTGGAAGGCGAGCCGGTGATGGGCGGCGAGGATTTCAGCCGCTATTGGCGCGCCGACCGCGATAACATCCAGAGCGTGCTGTTCTGGGTCGGCGGCGTCCCGCAGGATCGGTGGGACGCGGCGCAGCGCGGCGAAATTTCGCTGCCCTCGCTCCACAGCGCCCGCTGGGCGCCCGATGCCGAAGCCGTGATTTCGACCGCGACCGAGGCGCTGGTGACGGCGGCGTTGGAGATATTGGGCAATGAAACACCGGGCGACGATTGATCGCGCGCAATTATTGAGAATAATTCTCAATTAATTTCAAAAGATTAATCGCTTTCTTCGCTTACCCCGATTAGCAATTTCGGTTTCCCCGACTCGCCTGGCGGGCGTAGGCCTATCATCAAGTGCCCGGCCATCCGCCGGGTGCGGCAGTTTCGATCACAGATCCGATCACAAGGAGAGCAGGACATGGAACTCAAGGGCAGCCAGACCGAACAGAATCTGAAAGACGCCTTCGCCGGCGAAAGCCAGGCCAATCGCCGCTATCTCTATTTCGCCCAGAAGGCCGATGTCGAAGGGCATAACGACGTCGCCGCCGTCTTCCGCTCGACCGCCGAGGGCGAGACCGGCCATGCGCACGGCCATCTGGAATTTCTCGAGGAATGCGGCGATCCGGCCACCGGTGAACCGATCGGCAATACCGAGCTCAACCTCGGCGCTGCCATTGCCGGCGAGACGCATGAATATACCGACATGTATCCGGGCATGGTGAAGACCGCCCGCGAAGAAGGCTTCGACGAGATCGCCGACTGGTTCGAGACGCTCGCCAAGGCCGAGAAGAGCCATGCCGGCAAGTTCACCCGGACGCTCGAAACGCTGCGCGCCGAAGCGTAGCCTTGCGCCGGAACTGACCAAGATAGTGCGGGGATGGGTGAAAGCTCATCCCCTTTTTTCGTCCGGGAAGGGCTGCAAACACTATCCCTACGGGCTGAGCCTGTCGAAACCCTGTTCTTTTCCTTGGCAAGGTGGAAACAGAAGGACAGCCCTTCGACAAGCTCAGGGCAAACGGGTTAGAACAGGGACGCAACATCATGCAGGAAGGCAGCCTTGAAGCGCCGACGCGCCATCCGATCGCGTGGCAGGACGAGGATTTCTACGACGAGGAAAAGCTCGATGCCGAGCTGCGCCGCGTCTTCGATATCTGCCATGGCTGCCGCCGCTGCTTCAACCTGTGCGACAGCTTCCCGCGCCTGTTCGACCTGATCGACGAGAGCGAGACCGAAATGGTCGAGGATCTCGCCAGCGAAGCGTTCAAGCCCGTCGTCGAGGCCTGCACCCTGTGCGACATGTGCTTCATGGTGAAATGCCCCTACGTCCCCCCGCATGAATTCGATCTCGATTTCCCGCATCTGATGCTGCGCGCCCGCGCCATCGAGCACAAAAAGGGCAAGACCGGCCTTGCCGACAAGCAGCTCGCGAAAACCGATCGCAACGGCAAGCTCGGCACGATGATGTCGGAAGTCGTCAACTGGGCGACCAGGGAAGGCAATGGCATCACCCGCCCGCTGATGGAGAAGGTGGGCGGCATCGACCGCAAGGCGTTCCTTCCCGAATATGAAGACACGCCGCTCGTCAACAAGGCGGGCGCCGCCATCCCCGCACCCAATCCCGAAGCGCCCAATTTCGGCCGCAAGGCGGCGATCTACGCGACCTGCTATGGCAATTTCAACGACCAGACACCGGGCGAGGCGGCGCTCAAGGTACTCGCCCATAACGGCGTGTCGTGCCGCATCGAACATCCCCATTGCTGCGGCATGCCGCTCCTTGAAAATGGCGACCTCGAAGGCGTGGCGAAGAGCGCGGAGAAGGTCGCGGAAGAATTCGGCGCGCTGATCGCCCGCGGCTATGACATCGTCGCGCTGACGCCGTCCTGCGCGCTGATGCTGAAATTCGAATGGCCACTGATCCTGCCCGACAATGCCGCCGTGCAGCGGCTTGCCGAGCATAGCTACGATCTCTCCCAATATGTCGTGATGCTCGCCAGGGACAAAGGGCTCGCGCCGGTGCCCGAAATGGCCAGCAAGGTCGGCATCCATTTCGCCTGCCACAGCCGCGCGCAGAATATCGGCCCGCAGGCACTGGAGATGCTGAAGCAGATCCCCGGCGCCGAGCCGACCATCGTCGAGCGCTGTTCCGGCCATGGCGGCAAATGGGGGATCATGAAGGACAATTTCGATATCGCCGTGAAGATGGCGCGCCCGGTGGTGCGAAATCTGATAAAGGCGGACCCCGACTATATCGTCACCGAGTGCCCGCTCGCCGGACCGCACCTGAAACAGGTGATGGAGATGGCCGATGGCGATGCCGCGCCCGACCGGGTCGGCCATCCCATCGAGATACTGGCGAAAGCCTATGGTTTTTAAGGATTGCTCATGCCCCGCGATACACAGGAAATTACGCCCGAGGATATTCTCAGCCTCGAAGACTATGAGCAGATCCGCAAGGAGAAGCGCGAGGAGAATGTCCTGCGCAAACGCTATCGGCTCCTCTCGATCGGCCCGCATGCGACCGTGTATTTTGAAAGCTGGGACACGATGTGGCTGCAGGTGCAGGAGATGCTGCGCATCGAAAAGGGCGGCGCCGAACAGCTAAAGGACGAGCTGGCCGCCTATAACCCGATGATCCCCGACGGCAACGAGCTGACCTGCACCCTGATGTTCGAGATCGAGGATGCCGCGCGGCGCGATACCCTGCTCGCCAAGCTGGCGGGCGTGATCGACCATATCGCGATCGTCATCGACGGCCGCAAGATCGCCGCGATACCCGAACAGGATGTCGATCGCGAAAGCCGGGGCAAGACGAGTTCGGTATTGTTCCTCCACTTCCCCTTCACGCGCGCCGAGAAAGACGCTTTTTGCGACACCGCGGCCCAGATATTTTTCCAGATCGACCATCCCGCCTATGGCCATGCGGCGATCATCGGCGAGGAAATGCGCAGCGAACTCTCCCGCGATTTCGCCTAACGGCGATAGGGTTCACAGCCGATCCCGTCGCCATCGCGGTCGAGATGCGGGCCATATCCGGCCTGGCCGCGCCGCACGGGCGCCGCGCCCGCAGCCCGGACGGCATCGCAATTGACGAAAGCGCCGCTTTGGGTGCGGCCCGGTGTGCCGGTGAAGGGCTGGGCGGCGCTCGATCCGCCATTATGGCAGTGTCGCCCGCCATTGCGACGGTCATTATGGCAGCCATCGGCTGCCAGACCGCCGGGATGCAGCATCAGCGCCGCAACGAAAATCGAAATGGACATGGCAATATCCTCGGGCCGTAAAGCCGAAGCGGAAGTGTAGCGGCGATTGCTTACCCAAAGCTAAAATGCCGTTCCGATTTTGAGACCGATATGGCGCAAAGCGCGAAGCTACTGAAAAATCGCGCGAATCCCGTTCGAATAGGCACCGGGAAAGATGCTGGCATGGGTTTCGCCCGGCATCACCGTGAAGGCAAATCGGACGCGCGCTTCTCCCCATCGCGCGAACTCGTCCGCCAGGGCGCGGGCATCGCTCACCATCGCCCGGCCATTTTCCGGTTGTTCCTCATATTCGCCGACCGCGAGATAGACGGTGATCGGCGTTTCGCGTGGTGCGGGCTCGAAGGCGCGAACCTCTTCCAGGAACCGCCCGTCGCCATACCAGAGCGAGGGCGAGACGATGACGTAACTGTCGAACAGATCGGGCTCGGCCATCAGCGTGGAAACCGCGAACAGGCCGCCATAGCTGTGGCCGACCAGCGTCCGGTTGCCGGGCGCTACCGGAAAATGGCCCTCCACCCAGGGGATGATATCGTCGCGGATCGCGGTGCGAAACGCCGGGCCGCCGCCGGACACGGCTTGCGTTTCTTCGCCATGGCCGCCGGTCGGGAAGAAATAGGGCGTGTAATCGCGGCTGCGGTTCAACCGGTATTGGCTCTTGTCGGGATAGCCGATCGAGACGGTAACGACCGGCGGGATACGGTTGCGGTCGATCAAATGCGTCGTGATCAGCGCCGAAAGCCCAGAGGAATATTCAGCGTCGAGCGTGTAGATGGCCGGGCATTCGGCTTGCGGTTCGCGGCAGGCCGGCGGGACATGGACATAGAGTTGATAGGCAATGCCGTTGGCCGACGGCGCGAGATCGACGCCTTCGCTGCCCGGAATGACAAATCCTGCCATCGCGGCGAAAATGACGCTGGCTGGCACGGCTCCCCCCTTCGGCTGTTCCGGCTTCTGCCCTTCCGGCACCCGTCCTTCCAGAAGCGCGCCGTGATTTCACCGGGAGCCGTGCGCCGGCCGCGCCGAACGGAAAGCGCCGGCCCGGATTTAACCGGACCGGCGTCTCTTCTCCTCCCCAGGAAAAGCTCTTTTTGAGCTTGGTGAGGCACCCTCTCCCAAGGGTTCTATACAAAGGACGGGGGCACCTGCCCCCGCCTAGTCAACTTGTCATTCGGCCGCTTCGGCGACGAACTGGTCGGCCTCGGTCGATTCCGCCAGCGCGGTGGTCGAGCTCGTGCCGCCGGTAATCGCGTTCGAGACCATGTCGAAATAGCCGGTGCCGACTTCGCGCTGGTGGCGCGTCGCCGTGTAGCCATTGTCTTCGGAAGCGAATTCGGCCTGCTGGAGCTCCGAATAGGCCGCCATGCCGCGATCCTTATAGCCGCGGGCCAGCTCGAACATGCCGTGGTTGAGCTGGTGGAAACCGGCCAGGGTCACGAACTGGAACTTGTAGCCCATCGCACCCAGCTCGCGCTGATATTTGGCGATCGTATCCTTGTCCAGATTGGCTTCCCAGTTGAAGCTCGGCGAACAGTTGTACGCCAGCATCTTGTTCGGGAATTCCTTCTTGATGGCTTCGGCGAAGCGGCGGGCATCGTCGAGATTCGGTTTCGAGGTTTCCCACCACAGCAGGTCGGCATGCTCGGCGAAGGACAGCCCGCGCTTGATGCAATGGTCGACGCCGGTGCCCGGCTTCAGGCGGAAAAAGCCTTCGGGCGTGCGTTCGCCGGTCATGAATCCATGATCGCGCTCATCGATGTCCGAGGTCATCAGCATCGCGCTTTCAGCGTCGGTGCGGGCGCAGATCACCATCGGTACGCCGCAAACGTCGGCGGCGAGACGCGCGCTATCGAGATTGCGGATATGCGCCTGGGTGGGGATCAGCACCTTGCCGCCGAGATGGCCGCACTTCTTTTCCGAAGCAAGCTGGTCTTCATAATGCACGCCCGCAACGCCGGCCGCGATATAGGCCTTCATGATCTCGAAGCAGTTGAGCGGCCCGCCGAAGCCGGCCTCGGCGTCGGCGACGATCGGCGCGAACCAATCGCGCTGCGCCCCGCCTTCGCTATGCTCGATCTGGTCGGCGCGCTGGAGGGCGTTGTTGATCTTCTTGGCGAGCTCCGGCCCGGCGTTCGCGGGATAGAGCGACTGATCGGGATACATGGCGCCGGCGGTGTTGGCGTCGGCGGCAACCTGCCAGCCGGAGAGATAGATGGCCTTGAGGCCCGCGCGGACCATCTGCATGGCCTGGTTGCCGGACATCGCGCCGAGCGCGTTGATATAGTCCTCGCTTCCGAGCAAGTCCCAGAGCAGGTTCGCGCCCTTGGTCGCGAGCGTATAATCGATCTTCACCGATCCGCGGAGCTTCTCGACGTCTTCGGGCGAATAGGGGCGTTCGATGCCGTCGAAACGGCCCGAAGCAGCGGGAATCAGCTCTTCGAAGGTCGTCATCGCAGTTAATCCTTTACAGTATGATTTGTGGGGAAGTGAATTTGCGCCCCACGGCACCCTCTCTGTTCTTGCGGACTTCCTAACCGATTCGCGTTGGCCCGCCCATGATTCGTGTGAAGAATTATGGTGTTCGGGTGTTACAAATCGTGAAAAGGAGTGTCGTGTTGTAAATTAATTGACAAATGCCCCCGAGCGCCGGAAAACGCGCCATGGCCGATAGCAAGCTTTTCGCAGGACACAGGATCAGGCGACTCCGCCGTCAGGCCGGGCTGACCCAGGCGGCGATGGCCGAAACACTCGATATCAGCCCGAGCTATCTCAACCTGATCGAACGCAACCAGCGCCCGCTTTCGGCAACCTTGCTGTTGCGGCTCGCCGAGAAGTTCGATTTCGATCCACGCACTCTGTCCGCCGACGAACCCGGCGGCGGCGAGGATGGATTGCGCCGCCGCCTTGCCGATCCGATGTTCGCCGATCTCGAAATCGACCGCGCCGAACTGCAGGAATGGCTGGCCGGCGCGCCAGGCGGGGCCGAGGCCTTTGCCCGCGCCTTCGACCGGATGACGCAGGGCGGCCCGCGCGTCGATGCGGCCGGCCATGATCCTGTGGCCCCGGTACGCCGCGAGATCGAACGCTGGAAAAACCACTATGCCGATCTCGACACCGCAGCCGAGGCGCTGGCCGACGAATTGCGCCTTGGCGCGGGCGATCTTTACGGCGCGATGGCCGAGCGGCTGCGGAGCAAGCATCAGCTTACCATCCGTATCCTGCCGGCGGACGTGATGCCGGACCGGCTGCGCAGGCTGGATCTTCATGCGCGGCAATTGCAGCTTTCCGAGATGCTCGATCCCGCCTCGCGCACCTTCCAGGCCGGCTTCCAGCTCGCCCAGATCGAGGCCAAGGCCGAGATCGAAGCGCTGGTCCGCGGCGCGGGCTTTACCGAAACGGTGTCGGCGCGCTTCTACCACCGCCATCTCGCTGGCTATTTCGCGGCAGCGGTGATGATGCCCTATTCGCGCTTCCTGCGCGCCTGCGAGAATTCGGGCTATGATTTCGAACTGCTGCAGCGGCGCTTCGGCGCGGGCTTCGAGCAGATCGCGCACCGGCTCACGACCCTGCAGCGGGTCGGCGCGCGCGGCCTGCCCTTCTTCATGATCCGCATCGACCGGGCGGGCCGCAGCTCCAAACGCTATGCGGGCGCGAGCAACGCCTCCCTGGTCGAATCCAATTTGCGCTGCCCGCTCTGGCATATCCACCACGCCTTCGATCGGCCCGGCGACATCTACCGCCAGCTTGTCGAGCTGGAAGACGGCAGCCGCTGGCTGACCTTCGCCCGGTCGGTCACCCCGCATTCGCGAACGCCCGGCGGCATCCGCGCCGAATTCGCGATCGGCCTGGGCGTTGCCGCCGAACATGCCGCCTCGCTGGCGCTCGCCCGCGGGATCGATCTGTCGGGCGGAGATGCGACCCCGATCGGCCTTGGCTGCCGCCAGTGCACGCGCGCCGATTGCCCGCAGCGCAGCGCCCCGCCGCTCGGCCGCGCTTTGCTGGTCAACGAACGCGAACGCGCGATTACGCCCTTCGCCTTTGCCGGGGATTAGCCGGGCGCTAACCCGGCTCGCGAAGGATGTTTTAACCAATGACGTCTGGTTTTCCGCAAGCATGTGGGGAGCACCGGTTTGCGCGACGCCTTGGAATACAGCCTTCCGCGCTGGCGGTTGACGCGCTGGCTTACGCGCACCGGCGAGCCCGCAAGCAGAGCGATCCAGAGCGCGCAAATCCAGTCGCTCTATGGGTCTCTTTCGATTTTCTATGCCGCGGCGCTTTGCACCCTGTCGGTCGCGATTGCCGCCTGGTGGCGGCACGGCGGTACGGCCTTCACGATCTGGGTCGGCATCGAGATAGGCGTCATTGCGCTGCGCATCATGTTGCTGAACCTCGATCGCCGCGCCGGCCGCAACGGCAAACCGACGCGCACCGATCTCTATATCGTCACCACCTTCATCTGGGCGGCAACGCTCGGCTATGGCGCGGCGATCACGACCCTGAGCGGCGACTGGCTGGCGGCTGTCGCGGTCAACGCTGTCGCCGCCTCGATTACCGGCGGCATGTGCATGCGCTATTTCGGCGCGCCGCGCTTCGTTGTTCTCGTGACCTCCTCGGCGCTGTTGCCGATGGCGGGCGCCGCGTGCCTGACCGGCGAACCGATCCCGCTCGTGATTGCGATCCAGACGCCGCTCTTCCTGTTCAGCATGGCCCGCGCCTCGATGCGGCTCAACCGGATGATGATCTCGACAATGGAGGCCGAAGAAGCGAACGCCTATCGCGCGCTGCACGACGAACTGACCGGCCTGTGGAACCGTTCGGGGCTGATCCGCCGCGTCGAGGGCCGTCGCCGGGACAAGCCGGACAATGCGAAGATGACAATCTTCTTTCTCGATCTCGACAGGTTCAAACCGATCAACGACCGCCACGGTCATGCCGCCGGCGATCATGTGCTGCAGCAGGTGGCGGACCGGCTGCTGCATATCGCCGGCGACAATTGCGATGTGGCGCGGATCGGCGGCGACGAGTTCGCGCTGCTGTCGCCCGCGCTCGATGCCGCCGCCGCGCGGCAGCGCGGCGAGGAGATCGTAAGAATGCTCGCCGAGATACCCTATGACGCGGCCGGAAACCCCGCGCGGATCGGCGTGAGTGTCGGCGTTTCCACGATTGCCGGGACCGACGATCTCGAACGCGGCATGCACCTCGCCGACAAGGCGCTATACGGCGCCAAGGCGCAAGGCGGACGGAGCGTGAAGCTCGCCGCCTGACAGGCGCGCCGATCACACTTCCCAGCGCACACCGGATCGCACGACGCGCGCCGGCGTCCCCACGATCAGCGAATTCGCCGGACAGGCCGAATTGACGATAGACCGCGCGCCGATGATCGAGCCGTTACCGACATCGGTCCCCTTGAGCAGCAGCACATCCTCGCCGATCCAGACATCGTCGCCGATCTTGATGTTGCCGGAAGGGTTGATCCGATCGCCGGTTTCGATGTCGAAGATCTTGTGCTCGTCCGAGGTGCGGGCGCGAAAGGAGGCGATCAGGCATCGCCGGCCGATGTCGATCGAATCGCCGGCCTCCTTCAGCGCGCAAAAAAACGATCCGTTGGATCGCGCGCCCCGGCGAAAGACGACCGACGCCCGTTCGCCGCTCAATCCGATCCGCCCCTGAAGGCGGCTGTTCCCGTCGAACTTTACGCGCTGGTCCTTGCCGGCGAAGCGGACGAAGAGCGACTTGCTCACGACATCGTCCTTGAAGACCAGGCGGCAGTTTTCCGCTTGCGGCTCGAAGACGACGGTAATGTTCGCGCTGTCCTTGACCAGCTCGGCGCCGACGACGCGGTTTCCGCGGCCCTTGTCCTCGATTTTCATGGCGGCCCCCGGTCGTTTCAGGTCGCCGAAACCGCGTCGAGCCGCGCCAGCTGTTCGGCGCTCAGCTCCAGCGCCATCACGCCCATCAGTTCTTCGAGCTGCTCCAGCTTGGTCGCGCTGGCGATCGGTGCCGTGATGCCGGGCTGGGCGGCATTCCAGGCGAGCGCGATCTGGGCGAGACTCGCGCCGGTCTCCGCGGCCACCTCGTCCATCGCGGCGAGCACGGCATAACCGCGCTCGTTCATATATTGCGGCACGGCGTGCGCGCGGTTCGATCCCTCGACATCTTTATCCTTGCGATATTTGCCGGTCAGAAAACCCGAAGCGAGGCCGAAATAGGGAATGACGCCGATATCTTTCTCGATACACAGCTGCTGCAGCGGGCCTTCGAACTTGTCGCGGCACATCATGTGGAATTCGGGCTGGAGCACGCCGTAAGCCGGGATACCATTTGCGGCGCTGACCTCCAGCGCCTCGGCCAGCCGGCCCGCATCATAGTTGGACGCGCCGAGATGGCGGACCTTGCCGGCCGCGACGAGCCTGGAGAACGCCTCAAGCGTTTCGCCGAGCGGCGTTTCGGCATCGTCGCGATGCGCGAAATAGAGATCGATATAATCGGTCTGCAACCGTTTCAGCGACGCTTCGACCGCGGCCTCGATCCGGCTCGCCTTCAGCCCCTCGCCGCCCTCGCCCGTCAGCATCCCGACCTTGGTGGCGATCAGCACATCGTCGCGGCGCCCGCGCCGGGCCAGCCATTCGCCGATCACGGTTTCGGATTCGCCGCCCTTATGGCCCGGAATCCAGGCCGAATAGACGTCGGCAGTGTCGATCATCGTGCCGCCGCCATCGACAAAGGCGTCGAGGATCGCAAAAGCGGTATCGCCCTTGGCGACCCAGCCGAAAACATTGCCGCCCAGCACCAGCTTCGGGGTTTTCATGCCGGTGGCGCCCAAATTCCTGAGTTCCGGCGTGCGCAGTTCGCTCATAACAGGTCCTTCCTCTCCGGATCGTTTTTCAACGCTTCGATGGCTTGCTTCACGCGCTGGCTCTCGCCGCGCGGCATGACAAGTATGGCGTCGCCCGTCGCGATGACGACGAGATCGGACACACCGATCGCGGCAACCAGAGGCCCGTCGCTGCGGACGAGGCTGTTCGCCGTGTCGATGGCGAGGACGTTCGCCGACAGGCTGTTGCCGTCTGCATCCTTGCCGGCAAAATCATAGAGCGCGTCCCAGCTGCCGATATCCGACCAGCCCATCGCAACCGGGACGACGGCGACGCGCCGCGCCTTTTCCATCACCGCATAATCGATCGAGATGGCAGGCGCTTCTGCAAAGGCCGCCGCGTCGGGCCGGATCAAGGCGCCTTCGGTTTCCGCCCCGGCCATCGCGGCACGGGCAGCGGCCGCTATATCGGGCGCATGGGCATCGAGCGCATCGAGAAATACGCCTGCTGTGAACAGGAAGATGCCGCCGTTCCAGCAATATCCCCCCTCGGCCAGAAAGGTCTTGGCGGTATCGCGGCCGGGCTTTTCGATGAAGCGCTCGACGCGAAAGCCCCCGTCGGCGGAAGCGCCGCCAATCGCCTCTCCCTCGCGGATATAGCCATAGCCGGTTTCCGGCCCGGTCGGCGCGATGCCGAAGGTGACGAGCCAACCGTCTCCTGCCAATGCCGCCGCCTGTTCGACCGCCGCCTCGAACGCCGCAACGTCCGCGATCGCATGATCGGAAGGCATAACGAGCATCGGCGCATCTGCGGGCAGCGCCAGCGCGGCGAGCGCGATGGCGGGCGCGGTGTTGCGGCCCTCGGGCTCAAGGATGATCCGCGCATCATCGCCAGCCGGCCCCTGCAGCATATCCGCCTGCGCCGCGCCGCCGACGATGAGCGCCGGGCCGAACGGCGCGCCGCCGACCCGGGCCAGCGTCTCGCCGATCATCGTGTCTTCGCCGATCAGGTTCAGGAACTGTTTCGCCCGCGCGGCGCGCGACAGCGGCCAGAGCCGCGTTCCGGAACCGCCGGCGAGAATGACGGGGGTGATGAGGCTGTTCATCGCCCTGCCCTTATCGGCTTTTTCGGGGCGCGTCATGCATTGCCGCGCCGATGCCGGGGAAATCCCGCGTTTCCGCCCTTCCTCGCGCTCTATTGGGAAAGGAGCGTAAAAAACGCCGACAGCGACAAATGTGTCGGAATTCTTTACGATTTGCCGTTAAAACCTCCTGAAATATGGGCGATCAACGGGTTATGGACGCGTGATAAGGCTGTTCAAACATTATGTGCCGCATGCCGTGCTGCTGCTGGGTATCATGGACTTCATGCTGCTGCTGGTCGCGGGCGAGCTTGGCTGGGTTTACCGGCTGAGCCAGCTCGGCAGCATTCCCGAGCCCATGGCGACGCGCATCCCGCAGCTGATCGCCTTCGCCGTCGCGCTGGAAACCGCGATGATCGCGGTCGGCGTTTACGGCATCGAATCCCTCAATTCGCTGCGCTTCGCCGTCGCCCGGCTGCTCGTCGCGATCTCGATCGGCATCATCTGCCTGTCGGCCATCTTCTTCCTCGTTCCCGATCTTTCGCTCTGGCGCTCGAACCTCTTCTATTCGATGATCATCTCGACCCTGTTGTTGCTGGCGCTTCGTATCATCCTGGGCAAGACGCTGGGCGGCGTCGCGTTCAAGCGCCGGCTCGTCATTCTGGGCGCGGGCAGCCGCGCGCAGCGGATCAAGGATCTCGCCGCTTCGCCCAATGCCGGCTTCGTCGTCGTCGGCTTTATCGGCATGAACGACGGGCGGCAGCAGATTCCCGAAGCGATCAACCGCGACGCGATCTACAATCTGGCAGACCATGTCGTGCTCTTGAACGCCAGCGAGGTCGTGCTGGCGCTCGAGGAGCGGCGCAACGCGCTGCCGCTCGAAGACCTGCTGCGGATCAAGACCACCGGCGTCCATGTCAACGACTTCTCGACGTTCCTGGAGCGCGAAACGGGCCGCGTCGATCTCGACAGCCTCAACCCGAGCTGGCTGATATTTTCGGACGGCTTCTCCTCGGGCCGCCGCCTGTCGAGCGTGGCGAAGCGGCTGTTCGATATCCTCGCCAGCCTTGTCCTGCTGGTCGTCAGCCTGCCGGTCGTGCTTGTCACCGCGCTCCTGATCCGGCTCGAAAGCCCCGGCCCCGCCTTTTTCCGCCAGAAGCGCGTCGGCCTTTACGGGCAGGAGTTCGAACTCATCAAATTGCGATCGATGCGGCAGGACGCGGAAAAGGACGGCAAGGCGAAATGGGCGGAGAAGAACGATCCGCGCGTCACCCGGATCGGCAAGATCATCCGCAAGCTCAGGATCGACGAATTGCCGCAGACCTGGGCCGTGCTGAAGGGCGAGATGAGCTTCGTCGGCCCGCGGCCCGAACGCGAACAATTCGTGTCCGACCTCACGACCAAACTCCCCTATTATGCCGAACGCCACATGGTGAAGCCGGGCATCACCGGCTGGGCACAGATCAACTATCCCTACGGCGCAAACCTGGAGGATGCGCGGCACAAGCTCGAATATGATCTCTATTATGCCAAGAATTATACGCCGTTCCTCGACCTGTTGATCCTGTTGCAGACGATCCGCGTCCTCATCTGGCCGGAAGGAGCGCGCTGATATGATCGCGCTTATCGGCCAGTGGAGCCACGGCATCGCCGCCGCGCTCTTCGCGCTGCTCTTTCTGTGGCAGACGATCCGGGGCGAGCGCCGCTTCGCGATGGCGATCCTGGCCGGCGCCTTCCTGCTGACCGCGATCTGGGCCGGCATCGTCGCGGCGACCGGCCCCTCCTCCACCCTGTCGGGCCTCGGCGAGACCGCACGCAATATCGGCTTCCTGACCTTCATGTTCGTGCTGCTGCGCCAGGGCCTTGGCGATGAACGCCGCCCATTCGTCGGCCTGATCTATATCGCGCTGTTCTCGATCGCGCTGATGCAGGCGATGGTCAACGGCGTTTTGAGCCAGCTGCCCGCGAGCCCCGAGCTGGAACTGCTCGCCCATAACGCGACCGTCCTGCTCTATCTCTTCTTCGCTATCGGCGCGCTGCTGCTCGTCCATGCGCTCTACACCGCCGCCGCGCCCGAAGCGCGTTTCGGCATCCGCCTCGCGATGATCGCGATCACCGCGATGTGGGCGTACGATCTCAACCTCTACACCTTCGCCTGGCTGACCGAGCAGCCCGCGACCGAATTGCTGGCGCTGCGCGGCGTGTTGATGATCGGGCTCGTCCCGACCTTCCTGATCGCCACAAGGCGCGACATCGGCGTCAAGATGAAGCTCTCCCGCAAGGTGACCTTCCGCTCGCTCTCGCTGCTCGCCATCGCCGGCTATTTCCTGCTGATGTTCTTCGCCAGCCAGGCCATCGAACTGTTCGCCGCGAGCCATGCCGCGATGATCCAGGCCGGCCTCGTCTTCCTGCTGTCGGTCGGCGCGATCGTCCTCCTGCCTTCGCAGCGCGTGCGGGCCTGGCTGCGGGTCAAGGTCGCCAAACATCTGTTCGAGCACCGCTACGATTATCGCGCCGAATGGATCCGCTTCAACCAGACGCTCGCCGATCCCGGCAACCATGCCGCCCCGCTCGACGAACGCGTGGTCCAGGCGATCGCCGAGATTACCGAGGCGCAGGGCGGCCTGCTGCTCGCGCGCAATATCGACGGTCGGCTGCATCCCGCGGCGCGCTGGAACTGGACCGGCGACAAGGCCGAAGCGACCGAGGACAGGTCGCTCGGCGAATGGATGGAAACCAGCGGCCATATCGTCGAACTCGATCCGCTGCGAAACGGCGCACAGGACGATCCCGACCAGATCATAACCTTGCTGCCGCGCTGGATCATCGAGGATGTCGCGGCCTGGGCGCTGGTGCCGCTGATCCATCGCGACACGCTGGTCGGCGCCGTGCTGCTCCGCCGTCCGAGCATCCACCGCACGCTCGATTGGGAGGATCTCGATCTGCTGCGCATCGTCGGCCGCGAGGCGGCGAGCTATCTCGCGGAATCGAAAAGCCAGGACCAGCTCGCCGAAGCGCGGCGCTTCGACGAGTTCAACCGCCGCTTCGCCTTCATCCTGCACGACATCAAGAATCTCGTCAGCCAGCTGAGCCTCGTCGCGCGCAATGCCGAGCGCCATGCCGACAATCCCGATTTCCGCGCCGACATGATCGCGACCCTCAAGGATTCGGTCGGCAAGATGAACGATCTGCTCGCCCGGCTCGCGCCCAAGGAACATGGCCGCGCCGAAGCGCCGCGCCCGATCGACCTGCGCCAGATGGCCAAGATCGTCTCGGCGCAAAAGCAAAGCGCGCATCGGGTCGAGATTTCGGCGGGTGCCGAAACGCTCGCCATGGCCGATCCCGTCCGGCTCGAAACCGCGCTCGTCCATCTCGTCCAGAACGCGATCGACGCCAGCACGGACGACGCGCCTGTCTGGATCGCAGTCGGTCATACCGGCGAAGAGGCGTGGATCGCGGTCGAGGATTCCGGCTCCGGCATGGATGCCGATTTCATCCGCGAGCATCTGTATCGCCCGTTCAGCTCCTCCAAGCCCGGCGGCTTCGGTATCGGCGCCTTCGAAGCCCGCGCGCTGATCGCCGAGATGGGCGGACGGATCGATGTCGACAGCCGCGCGGGCGAAGGCACACGCTTTACCATCACCCTTCCCGCAGCGGCCGTTGACGCCGCGCCCACGCAACCCGAACGAAAGACCGCCTGATGGCCGACAAGAAACCGGTATTGCTGATCGTCGAGGACGATGAAGGGCTCCAGCGCCAGCTTCGCTGGGCGTATGAAGACTATGAAGTCGTGTGCGCCGGTGACCGTGAAACCGCGATCGACATGCTGCGTCAGCACGAGCCCGCCGTCGTCACCCTCGATCTCGGCCTGCCGCCCGATCCCGACGGCACCACCGAAGGTTTCGCGACGCTCGATGCCATGCTCTCGCTGAAGCCCGACACCAAGGTGATTATCGCATCCGGCCATGGCGCCCGGGAAAGCGCGCTCCGCGCCATCTCCACCGGCGCCTATGATTTTTACAAGAAGCCGGTCGATATCGACGAGCTCGGGCTGATCGTCGCTCGCGCCTTCCAGCTCCACGCGATCGAACGCGACAACGAACGGCTCGCGAGCGCGACGGGCAGCGACGAGACCGTGCTCGGCGGCATGGTGACGGCCGCGCCCGAAATGCTGAAAGTGGCGCGTACCATCGAACGCGTCGCCTCTGCCGATGTTTCGGTGATGCTGCTCGGCGCGTCGGGCACCGGCAAGGAACTGCTCGCCCGCGGCGTTCATGACGAAAGCCCGCGCAAGGACAAGCCCTTTGTCGCGATCAACTGCGCGGCGATCCCGGAAAATCTGCTCGAAGCCGAGCTGTTCGGCTATGAGAAGGGCGCGTTCACCGGCGCGGTGAAGACCACCGAGGGCAAGATCGAGCTGGCCGAGGGCGGTACCTTGTTCCTCGACGAGGTCGGCGACATTCCGCTGCCGCTGCAGGTCAAGCTGCTGCGCTTTCTGCAGGAAAGGGTCGTCGAGCGAATCGGCGGGCGCGCCACGATCCCGGTGGACGTCCGCATCGTCTGCGCGACGCATCAAAATCTCGACGCGATGATTGCCGAGAAGACCTTCCGCGACGATCTCTATTATCGCCTCGCCGAGATCGTCGTCACCATTCCCTCGCTCGCCGAACGGCCGGGAGACGCAGCGCTGCTCGCCAAGCATTTCCTGCGCAAATATGCCGCCGACATGAATTCGCCGGTCAAGGGCTTCGCGCCCGACGCGCTGGCCGCGATCGATGCCTGGGCCTGGCCGGGCAATGTCCGCGAACTTGAAAACCGGGTGAAGCGGGCGACGATCATGGCCGACGCCAAACTCGTTTCCGCCGCCGACCTCGATTTCGAGGGCGAGGGCGACGACGAGCCGCTGAACCTGAAAGCCGTGCGCGAAACGGCGGACCGCAAGGCGATCCGCCACGCCCTGTCGCGCGCCGAGAACAATATCTCGCAGGCGGCCAAGCTGCTCGGCGTCTCGCGCCCGACGCTCTACGATCTGCTCAAACAATACGACCTCTCTCCGTCATGAGCCGGCGGCGCAGGCGCACAAAAGCTCGGCGCAGCATCAAGCCGATCCCGCTAAGGCCGCTCTTCGCAATTCTTGCGCTGCTGATGCTCGCGCTGTTCGCCGCCTGGTTCGTCATCGGCCGCGGCCCGGATCCGGCAGGCGCGCTGGCCCGGGCGCAAGCCTATGAGGCCGCCGGCGACATGGCGGCGGCACGCGTCGAGGCGATGAATGCCGTCGATCACGACCCCTCCGACGAGGCGTCCTGGCGGATGCTCGCACGCGCGCAGATCGCGCTCGGCCAGGGCGAGGCGGCGAGCGGTACGATCGAGCGCGCGACCAGCGCCGGCGTGGCCGAAACCCGCACCCGCCACTTGGCCGGCGAGGCGGCGCTGCTGATCGGCGATCCGCGGACCGCGCTCGCGGCAACCGGCGGCACGCCGATCGATCCCGAATTTTTCGGGCAAGCCGCGCGCGTTCGCGGCCGCGCCTTTATGGCCCTGGGCGATTCCGAGGCCGCGGCCGATGCCTTCACCCTCGCCATTGAGGCCGACGAGGACGATCCCGAGCTGTGGATCGATATCGCCGATTTCCGCCTGTCGACCGGCGAGCAGGCCGGCGCGATCGAGGCTATCGACCGGGCCTTGGAACTCGACACCGACAATATCGAAGCGTTGATCGTCAAGGGTCGGCTCGTGCGCCAGCAATATGGCCTTGTCGCAAGCCTGGCCTGGTTCGAGCGGGCGATCGAAATCGACGAGGGCAATATCGTCGCGATGCTCGAACGCGCGGCGACTCTGGGCGAGATCGGGCGAATGGCCGATATGCTTGCCGGCACGCGGGCGATCCTTGCGATCGATTCCTCCAACGCCGGGGCGCGCTATTTGCAGGCTGTGCTCGCCGCCCGTGCGCGCAACTTCACCTTGGCCCGCAGGCTCACCACGCTGACCGGCGGCGCGCTCGACGGTCGCCCCTCGATGATGCTGCTGGAAGCCGGGATCGACTTCGAGCAGGAAAATTATCAGGCGACGATCCGGAGGCTCGAAACCCTGCTGGAAGCACAGCCCGCCAACCGCACCGCGCAGCGGCTGCTCGGCGCCGCGCAATTTCGCGCCGGCGACATGCGCGCGGCGCTCGCCGCGCTCGGCCCGCTAGCCGACCGGCCCGACGCCGACAGCTATGTACTGACCCTCGCCGGGCGCGCCTGGGAGCAGCGCGGCGATTTCGGCCGCGCCGCGCCCTATCTCGATCGCGCCGCACGGCCGATCCGCGCCGGGCTCACGCCGATCGCCGCGGCAACCGATTTCGGCCTGGTCGACGAACCGGCCAGCGGTGCGTCTACCGAGGTTGCCGCGATCCGCACGGCGCTCGCCCAGGGGCGCATCGGCGATGCCGTTGCCCGCGCCGAAAGGTTGCGCGCCCGCAATCCCGGCGCCCCCGACGCCCATATCCTGTATGGCGACGCGCTGGGCGCGGCGGGCCGCTATGGCGATGCCGCCGCCGCTTATGCGAGCGCCGCCAATATCCGCTTTTCCGAAGCCGTGGCGCTGCGCATGATCGACACCCTGCTCCGCGCGGGGCAAACCGAAGAGGCGCTGCGCACGCTCAGCCTGTTCCGCCAGCAGAACCCGCGCAATCTTTCCACCGCGATGGTCGCCGCGCAGCTGAACCTCTCCGCCGGGCGCTGGCAGCAGGCCGCCGCGATCCTCGAACAGCTGCGGCTGCGGATCGGCGACCGCGATGCCGCGATCCTCGCCAATCTCGCCTGGGCGCGCCACGAGCTTGGCGAGGATGACCATGCCGTCGCGCTCGCCCGCCGGGCCTATCTGCTCGTTCCGATGAACGCCTCGACCAGCGAGATTTACGGCTGGGTGCTGTTCGACAGCGGCCGGGACCGCGAACTCGGCCTCGAGCTTCTCGAAAAGGCGCAGAGCCTGGCGCCGGGCGACGCGCATATCGCCGAACGGCTGGCGATGGCCCGGGCCGCTATAAGGGCAGCGGGCTGAACGGGCCGGCCACTGGTGCGCCGCGCGAAAATGCGGCTAAGAAGCGCCCTATGACCGACGATACTCTTTCCCGGATCGCCGATGCGCTGGACCGTATCGCGCCGCCGCCCGCCACCGCCGCCGACCCGCTCGGCGCGCCCGCTTTTGTCTGGCGCGGCGAAAGCCTCGAAGCCGCGCGCCATTTCGCGCCGCTGCCGATCGCGCTGCTCACCGGCATCGAAGCCCAGAAGGCGGCGGTGCTCGAAAATTCGCGGCGGCTCGCGCACGGGTCCGCGGCGCACGATATCCTGCTTTGGGGATCGCGCGGATCGGGCAAGTCGATGCTCGCGAAAAGCGCAGTTGCGGCGCTGCAAAAGGAGGGCGAGAAGATCGCGCTCGTCGAAGTCGCGCCCGACAGGCTGGAGACCCTGCCCAGGCTGTTTGCGCTGCTGGAGGATATCGGCCGCGCCTTCATCCTGTTTATCGACGATATCGGCTTCGACGGTGACAATGGCGCAGCCCGGGCGCTGCGCTCGCTGCTCGAAGGCGGCGCGGAGGCGCGGCCGGCCAATATGCGGCTCTATGTCACGTCCAACCGCCGCCATATCGTGCCGCGTTCGATGGCCGAACAGGACGATCCGGTGAACCCGCGCGACGCGCGCGACGATGCACTGGCGCTGGCCGACCGTTTCGGGCTGAGTCTGGGATTCCACGCCGCCAACCAGGGTGATTATGTCGCCATCGTTGCGGCCTATGCCGCCCATTTCGGGCTCGATTTCGATCCCGCCGATGCGATCGGCTGGGCAACCCGGCGCGGCGGCCGATCGGGCCGCGTCGCCTGGCAATATATCGTCGAACTGGCTGGCCGGGCAGGCAGGCCGCTCGACTGATCAGGCGCTATGCGGCCGGCGTGAAGACGAAAGTCGCGCCGTCGATCGCCAGGGTCGAATAGGCAGGCGAAAGCGCCAGCCGAACGGCGAGGAGCCCCGTCCCTGCCTGCAATATTTCGGTATCGACCGCGACGGTTTCTCCGCCGAGCGCGGCTTCCATGGCCTCGTTCACTTCAACGCGCCGCTCGGTCGGAAAGACATCGGCAAAGCGCATCCCGAACAGCGCCTCCTCGCGCACGCCCAGTATCGTCGTTGTGTTCTCGATGAAATCTTCGAACCGCCCGCGCATGTTGATCCGGCCCAGCGCAACGCGGCCATGGGCGGCCAGCGCCGCAAAGGTGCTTTCCCGCTCGGCGAAATAGCGGCGGTAGCGCGCCTGTTCGCTTATGTCCCGGACACGAAAGGCCAGCCCCTTGCCGAACGGAAACAGCCGGAACGACATCGTCCGCGCCGGGCTGATCGAGGAAGGCGCTTCGAACTCGAGCGTCGACCGCGTCTTTTGCGCCTCGCGCATGCGGTCCGCCGTGTAGGAATTGCACAGCTCGGGAAACGTCGTGAAGAAATTGCGCCCGATCAGCGCCGCCCGCGACCGGCCGAGATGCGCCTCCGCTGCGGCGTTGACGAGCTGAATATCCCAGCGATCGTCGACGACGACCAGATGCTCTCCTATCTGGTCGACCGCGAAGCGCAGCGCGCCCGGATCCGTCTCCTCGCTCTCCCCGGTCGAGCCGACCAGCTGGCGATAACGCGATGCCGACAGCAGATAGGATCGCGGTTTGCCGTGATGGGTGATCGCGATCGGCCCGTTGCGGGCGCGATCCTGCCAATGGCCGAAATTGCGCGTCATCTCCGTCGCGGTAACCTGCTCCGCGCCGTCGTCCGCCGTTTCGATATCGTCCGCCGCGCCGGGCGGCGAAGCCAGGGGTTGAACATAGTTCATGGCTGGCATCCTCCTGCCACCCCCCCTGTTTCTATTGGCGAATCACCCAGTGATTCGCGCGTACGGCTTTGTGCAATTTCAACGTAAAATTCGGATGAACGCCATTTTCGCGCATAAAAATTTTATTCACAGAACGGGCCAATGCGGTCCGCATCCGCGCATTTCCGCCATCGCAAATTAGAACGAATTCGGGCCAGGTGTGCGCAAAATCCGCAATTCGACACCTTGCCGAATGTGCAAAGCCGTTCAGCCGAAAATGAGAAAAGCGCTCCCTGTCCAAGCGCAAGACACCAACCTTTGGGAGCAGAAGATGTCACATCCCCCGTTGCAGAACTACAATATCCATAGCCTCGACCTCAGCAGCCTCAATCTCGATATTCTGGGGATTCTCGGAATCGATATCGACGGTGATCTGCCCGATCTTTCGGTCGAGATAACCCTGTTCCCCTCTGGCGGCATCGTCATCAACGGCACGGAGCTAAGCGATCCGCTGCTGCTCGGCACCATCCTCGACGACAATATCGACGGCCGGGGCGGGAACGATAATATCATCGCGCTGAGCGGCAACGATATCGTCGACGGCGGCGAGGGCGACGACACGATCGACGGCGGCGCCGGCGACGACGTGCTGCGCGGTGGCAACGGCAATGACAGCCTGATCGGCGGCAGCGGCGACGATCTGTTGATCCACAATCTCGGCCAGGGCGTCGATTCGCTCGATGGCGGCGACGATACCGACACGCTGTTCCTCTCGGCCGCCGATTGGGGCGCCCCCGTCGACTGGACCTTCACCGGTTCCGGCGGCACGCTCGACGACGGCTCGACCTATTCGAACATCGAACAGCTGGTCTGGTATGGCGGCGATCTCGGCGACACGGTGACCGGCGCCGAAGGCGCTGACCTGTTGCAGGGCGGTGCTGGCGACGACGTTTTCAACGGCGCGGGCGGTGACGATGTGCTGCGCGGCCTGGGTGGCAATGACACGCTGATCGGGTCGGCGGGAGCCGATACGCTTGAGGGCGGCGACGGTACCGACACCGCCGATTATTCGGCATCGGGCAGCGCCGTTAACGTCAATCTGGGCACCGGCACGGGCACCGGCGGCGATGCCGAGGGCGATGAGCTTACCGGCATCGAGAATCTGATCGGTTCGGAATTCAACGATACGCTGATCGGCAACAGCGCCGACAATGTCATCACCGGCAATGGCGGCGATGACGTGATGAGCGGCGGCAATGGCGCCGACACGATGAGCGGCGGCGACGGCGCAGATCGCCTTCATGGCGGCAACGGCAATGACGTGCTCAACGGCAATGCCTTCAACGACACGCTGATCGGCGCCGGCGGCGACGACGAGATGGTCGGCGGCACAGGCGACGACATCTATTATGTCCAGCAGGCCGGCGACACGATCACCGAAAATGCCGAAGAGGGCTACGATATCGCCCGCGTCTATATCGACAATTATGTGCTCGAGGATAATGTCGAGGAGCTGCGGCTCGTCGGCCCCACCGCGCGCACCGGGACCGGCAACGAACTCGATAACCTGCTCGTCGGTAGCGGCGGCGCCGACACGCTCGATGGCAGCATCGGCAACGACACGATCAACGGCAATGGCGGCGGCGACAATATCATCGGCGGCGAGGGCGATGATCTGCTGCGCGGCAATGACGGCTTCGACCAGCTGTTTGGCGGCATCGGCAACGACCGGCTCGAGGGCGGCGCGGACATCGACATTCTCGACGGCGGTGCCGGCGTCGACACGTTGATCGGCGGCGCAGGCCGCGACACGATGACCGGCGGCGCCGGCGCCGATCGCTTCGTCTTCGGCGATGGCGACAGTTCGGACGTGCTCGGCAACGCCGATATGATCACCGATTTCAGCCAGTCCGATGGCGACCGGATCGACCTGCGCACTATGGATGCGATCGCGGGCGGCGAGGATGACGCCTTCACCTTTGTCGGCACCGATGCCTTCACGGGAACCGCCGGGGAGCTGCGCTACGAACAGGTCGGCAGCGAAACCCGGATCTTCGGCGATACCGATGGCGACGGCGCAGCCGATTTCATTATCCGTCTCGACGACCAGGTAACGCTGACGGTGGCCGACTTCATGGTTTGACCCCCTGCAGCCTTGCAACCCTGCAGGAAGCGCCCCGCGGTTACTCCGGCCGCGGGGCGTTTTTTATTCCAATTCCATTTGTTTGCGCAATTCATCGCCCGGTTTCAAAGTATCGCCGCACCGGTGATTAGGCATCTTCTTGCTTGAAATAGGCTTAATATCGCCGCGCCGCTGATTTGGGCAAACATACTATAATTGTTTTGGGGAGGTTCGGTGGCTAATCATGTGGGAACATCCGGCGACGACACGATTGTCGGTACGCCGGGCGAATCCCATATTATCGATGGCCTCGAAGGCGACAACGACATCCTCAACGGCGATGCCGGCAACGACCTGCTATTCGGCGGCGCGGGCCGGGACACGCTGACCGGCGGCACCGGCGCGGACCGTTTCGTCTTCGCCGACGGCCATCTGTCGAACATCCTCACCCAGACCGACCGGATCACCGATTTCAGCCAGGCGGAGGGCGATCGCATTTAGCTGGTCGCCGTCGACGCCGACACGACGGCCGAAGGCACGCAGGATTTTACCTTTATCGGAACGGATGCCTTTTCCGGCGCGGCGGGCGAATTGCGCTACGAGCACCGGGGCGGCGAAACGCGGATCTTCGGCGATACCGATGGCGATACCGTCGCGGACTTCGTCATCCGGCTCGAAGCCACCGTCACCCTCGTCGAGACGGATTTCTTCCTCTAGCCGGCGCCCAGCGCCTCGGCCATTTCGGCGACTTCCAGCCAGCGTTCCTCATGCGCCTCGCGCGCCGCGCGCGCTGTTTCGATCTGTTTCGTGAGTGCGTGGAAACGATCGGGATCGGCCTGGTAGAGATCGGGATCGGCGAGCGCCGCCTCGGCCTTCGCAATCTCCGCCTCCAGCTTCTCGATCTCAACGGGCAGCCGGTCGAGATCGCGCTGGTCCTTATAGCTGAGCTTGACCGGTTTCGGCGGAGACGGCGGCGGTACAGCCGCCTTTTTGCCGGGCTTTTTGTTCGCCGCGCGCGCGGGGCGGCGCCGTTTTTCCCAGTCTTCATAGCCGCCGGCGACGATATCGACCGTGCCCGATCCATCGAGCCCCAGGGTGATCGTTACCGTCCGGTCGAGAAAATCGCGGTCATGGCTGACGATCAGCACGGTGCCGTCATAGTCGGCGATTACTTCCTGCAGCAGATCCAGCGTTTCCATATCGAGATCGTTGGTCGGCTCGTCGAGCACCAGCAGGTTGGAGAGTTTGGAGAATTCGCGCGCCAGCAACAGCCGCGATTGCTCACCGCCCGACAAGGTTCCGACCTTGGCATCGGCGAGGCTCGGATCGAACAGGAAATCCTTGAGATAGGCCTCGATCCGCTTGCGCGCCCCGCGCACATCGATCCAGTCGCCGCCATCGGCCAGCACGTCGCGCAGGCGCTTTTCGGGCTGGAGCAGCGAACGCTGCTGATCGATCATCACGGTGTCGAGCGTTTTGGCGCGCCGGATGCGGCCCGAATCCGGCTCGATCTCCCCGGTCAGCAATTTGAGCAATGTCGTCTTGCCCGCGCCGTTCGCGCCGACAATGCCGATCCGGTCGCCGCGCTGGATGCGCAAGGTGAAGTCCTTGATGATCGTGCGCTGATCGCCTCCGGCTCCGAAGCTCTTCGAGACATCGTCGGCGAAGATAACGCTTTTGGTTTTCACCTCGTCGCTTGAGACCGCGAGCTTGGCCGTTCCCGTCGGGCCGAGCATCTCGGCGCGCTGTTCGCGCAGCTCCCAGAGCTTGGTCAGCCGCCCCTGGTTGCGCTTGCGCCGCGCGGTCACCCCGCGATGGAGCCAATGGGTCTCGATCTTGAGCTTGGCGTCCATCCGCTCCGCCGCTTTGGCCTCGTCCGCATAGACTTTTTCGACCCAGGCGTCGTAGCCGCCAAAGCCGATATCGGCGCGGCGCAAATTGCCCCGGTCGAGCCACAAGGTCGCTTTGGTCAGCCGCTTCAGGAACGTCCGGTCATGGCTGATGGCGATAAACGCACCGTTATAGCGGCCGAGCCAATCCTCCAGCCAGTCGATCGCGGCAAGATCGAGATGGTTGGTCGGCTCGTCGAGCAGCAGCACGTCCGGATTTTGCGCGAGCGCACGGCTGATCGCAGCGCGGCGGCGTTCGCCCCCCGACGCCGTTTCTGCGGGTTTGGAGAGATCAATGCCGAGCTGCCCGGCGATCGCTTCCACTTCATGGGGTTCGGGCGCATCCTCGCCGTGCAGCGCCCAGTGTTTGAGCGTTTCATAACCGGTCAGGTCCGGATCCTGCTCCAGCAGCACGACATGGGTGCCCGGCACGATCGTCCGCCGCCCCTCATCGGCTTCGATTTCTTCGGCGATCAGGCGGAGCAAGGTTGTCTTGCCCGTGCCGTTGCGGCCGATCAGTGCCAGCCGATCGCGCGCGCCAATATGCAGGTCGATACCGCGAAACAGCCAGCGCGCGCCCTGGTTGAGGCCGAGATTTTCGAAGGAGAGCATCGGAGCGGACATGATGGCGCACCTAGGGCGCGCCTCGTGGAACCGCAAGCTGCGGCCGATATCGCTGCTTCGGTCCATTTGCTGTTGACTCTTTTTGCGAATGATTCTTATTACCGTTGCGAATCACTCGCGATATCGTTTAAAGAGCTTCCAGGGGGAATTTCGTGACACGCAGCCTGTTTCTTTCGTCGGCCATCGCCGCCGCCATCCTGCCCATATCGGGCGCCCATGCCGACGACGCGGCGGTTTCCGCTGCCGACCGGATGATCACGGTCACCGCCACCCGCGTCCCCACCCTCACCAGCGAAGTGCCCGCCACGGTGACGGTGATCGACGCCGAACAGATTGCCGACGAGCTCGCCACCGACGTCCACGACCTCGTCCGCTTCGAACCTGGAGTCAGCGTCCGCCGCGCGCCGGCGCGCTTCGGCGCCGCGCTCGGCACGACCGGCCGCGACGGCAATAGCGGCTTCACGATCCGCGGCATCGGCGGCAATCGCGTCCTCATCCAGGTCGATGGCATTCGCGCGCCCGACGGCTTCACCTTCGGCGCCCAATCGGCAGGCCGCGGCGATTATGCCGATCTCGGCCTCGTCAAATCGGTGGAGATCCTGCGCGGACCGGCTTCGGCGCTCTACGGCTCGGACGGGCTTTCGGGCGCGGTGAGCTTCGTCACCACCGACCCCGAAGGCATGCTTGGCGTGACCGGCAACGATCTGACCGGCATGGTCCGCGGCACCTACGACTCTTCCAGCAACGAATTTTCCGAAACCGCGATCCTGGCCGGGCGTTCGGGCCAATGGTCGGCGCTCGCCGCTTTCACGCGCCGCGACGGCGAGGAGCTGGACAATGAAGGCGATGTCGGCGGCACCGGGCAGACGCGAACCCGGCCCAATCCGCAGGATACGCGCTCCAACAATTTCCTCGGCAAGATCGTCTTCGCGCCGGACGCGAACAACCGCATCCGCCTGACCGGCGAATGGCTCGACAGCTTCGTGTTCAGCGACGTGCTGAGCGCACGGGCGACCTCGGCCTTTACCGGGGCCACCACCGACAGCCTGATCGCGCGCGACACGATCGAACGCCTTCGCGTGAGCCTGGACTGGCGCTACCAGAGCGAAGGCGGCGTGATCGATTATGCCCAGATCGCGCTCTACTGGCAGGACAGCGACAACCGCCAGACCGCCTTCGAAGAGCGCACGCCGCAAGACGACCGCGCGCGCATCAACAGCTTCGACAACCGCGTCTGGGGCGCCAGCGCCGAGGCGCGGTCGAGCTTCGAGACCGGCCCCTTCGCGCACAGCCTCGTTTTCGGCGGCGATATCTCCTTCACCAACCAGCAGGGCGTGCGCGACGGCACCGTGCCGCCCTTCGGCGAAACCTTCCCGACCGCCGCCTTCCCCGAGACCGATTATATGCAGGGCGGCCTCTATGTCGGCGACCAGATCGAAATCGGCCCGATCACCCTGTTCCCGGCGCTGCGCTTCGACTTTTACGATCTCGATCCCAAGGCCGATCCGCTGCTGCCGACCTTTACCGGCGCGGGCCAGAGCGATTCGCGGATCACCCCGCGCATCGGCATCATCGGCGAAATCGCCGAAGGGGTGAGTCTCTACGGCAATTACGCGCAAGGCTTCCGCGCGCCCGAACCCGGCCAGATGAACCAGTTTTTCGAGAATCTGATCTTCGGCTACACCTCGGCGCCGAACCCGGACCTGCGCCCCGAAACCAGCGAAACCTTCGAGGGCGGCATCCGCTTCGACGACGATATCGTTTCGGCCTCGCTGACCGGTTTTTTCGGCCGCTATGACGATTTCATCGCGCAGGTGCAGGTATCGGGCAGCTTCTCGCCCGCCGATCCCGGCGTCTTCCAGTTCGTCAATCTCGACGAGGTCGAGATCGAGGGGATCGAGGGCCGGATCGGCCTCGATTTCCCGAACGGGCTGAATTTCGACGCGGCCTTCGCCTATGCCAGCGGCGACGTGATCTCGCAGGGCGCCCGCTTCCCGCTCGAAACGGTCGATCCGCTCGAGGTGGTTCTCGGCGCGGGCTGGCGCGATCCGCAAGGGCGCTTCGGCGGCCGCGTCATCATGACCAGCGTCGCACGCGAATCGCTGGAGGACAGCCTCGGCACCAGCTGCGCGCCGCAATGTTTCCGGCCAGGCTCCTTCACAACCTTCGATGCGACGGCCTTCTACCGCTTCAACGAGAATTTCACGGTGCGGGCCGGCCTGTTCAACATCACCGACGAGAAATACGCCTATTGGCGCGACGTGCGGGGCCTCTCGGACAGCGCCGTGGATCTCGACGCCTACACCCAGCCGGGCCGCAATTTCCGCGTCTCGCTGACCGCCCGATTCTAGCCATCACAACCCAAGGAAAGAGGATCTGACAATGACCACAACCCGTTTGAGCCGCTTGCTGCTTGGCGCGGCGCTGATGAGCCTGGCACCGCTCGCCCCGGCCCATGCCGACGGCCCCGTCGCGCAAGGCACCGCCGCCGAGGAAGCGGCAAGTTTCGAAGCCGATCGCGCCGCGATCCTCGCCATGGCCGGCAATTACCGCGTGACCTTCGACATGCGCGAAACCACGAGCTGGCGGAACGATTACACGCCGCTCGAACCCAAAATGTCGGGCGGCTTCGAAAGCGTCCGCGTGATCGAGGACAGCGGCCGCCATATCGTGCTCCAGCATCTGCTGGTGGTCGGCACCGAGGAAAGCCCGGTCGTCGTCAAGCATTGGCGACAGGACTGGACCTATGAGCCTGAAACCTATCTCGCCTATGTCGGCGAAGGCCGCTGGGACGTCGTCGCGGTGCCCGAGCGAATGCGCGCCGGCCGCTGGTCGCAGACGGTGTGGCAGGTCGACGATTCGCCGCGCTATGGCGGCTGGGGCGAATGGACCGAGACCGGCGGCGTGCCCCGCTGGCGTTCCAACTGGACCCTGCGCCCGCTCGCCCGCCGCGACGCCGTGCGCGAGCCGGTCTATGACCGCTATCTCTCGATCAACCGCCACTCACCCTCGCCCGCCGGCTGGATCCACTGGCAGGACAATATCAAACAGGGCGTCGTGGATGGCGAGGTCGTGCCCTTCGTCCAGGAAACGGTGCTCAACACCTATGCGCATTCCGAAGACTATGATCCCGCGCCGGCCGACGAATATTGGGCCGCAACGCAAGGCTATTGGGCCGCAGTGCGCGCGGCCTGGGACGAGGCGATCGCCGCCGACAACGGCGTCACGCTGACCGAAGAGCCGAGCATGGGGAACACCCTCTCGGCAACGCTTTACGGCCTGGCGCTGGAGATCGCCTCGGGCGACCGCGACGAGGCTTCCGCGATCGCCGAAGCGCGCGAAACCATCCGTACCGGAACCGGAGGAGAAGCGACCGCCAGCGACTAGACATTCGCTCCACGGCATTGCGCCGCCTTCTGGCAAGGGAGGCGGCGCATAGGACGGCCCTCTGTATTCCCAGCTCTCCCGAGAGCGCGCCCGGGAACGGAGCCGGCCGAAGGGCGCCTCGCGGTTTGTGGTCCCGCGGGGCGCCCGATTGTTTCGGGCGCTGGAAAACAGCTCGCAAATCTGCCAGCCTTGCGCCCATGGTTCGAACGATGCTGATCTATGCGCTGGCCCTCGCGCTCGCCGCGAGCGCGCTGCAATGGATCGAATATCGGTATCTGACGCGCACCTTCTCGACCGAACTCTATATCCTGCTCATCGCGATCGCCTTTGCCGCGCTCGGCATGTGGGCCGGCAACCGGCTGACCCGCAAGACGGCCCCGGCGCCCTTCGAAATGAACGACGCGGCCATCGACGCGCTCGGCATTTCGCCGCGCGAACGCGAGGTGCTCGATCAGCTCTCGGCCGGGCTTTCCAACAAGGAAATCGCCCGCGCGCTGGGCATATCGCCCAACACCGTGAAAACCCATGTCGCGCGATTGTTCGAAAAGCTCGGCGTCGAACGCCGGACGCAGGCGATCCGCAAGGCACGCAACCTGGCGCTGATTCCTTAGCCCTTGCGGGCGATTTCGCTTCAATCACCCTTCCGGGCGATAGGATCGCCAGCGCGCACGCCATAGCCTATGGGCTCCACTGCAACAGGAGATTCACATCATGGGCAGATATGCATTGATCTTCGGGGGGCTGTCCGGGCTCGTCGTGATCGCTTCGATGCTGCTGGGCATCATCGCTTCGGAGGGCCAGGGCTTTTTCGCCTCCGAATGGTTCGGCTATCTTATCATGCTGATCGCGCTGTCGCTGATCTTTATCGGCATCAAGCGGTACCGGGATATCGAGCGCGGCGGGGCGATCCGCTTCGGGCGCGCCTTCGGCCTTGGCCTCGGCATCGCGGGAATCGCCGCGCTGGTCTATGTCCTCGTCTGGGAGAGCTATCTCTATACGACCGATTACGCCTTTATCGACAGCTACATCGCCGCGATCGTCGAATCGGCGCAGGCCGAAGGGCTGACCGGCGCGCGGCTGGAGGCGAAAATCGCCGAGATGGAGGCGCTGCGGGAAAATTATGGCAACCCGCTTTTCCGCCTGCCCATGACGTTTCTGGAGATATTCCCGATCGGGCTTATCGTCGCGCTGATTTCGGCGGCGATCCTCAGAAAGCCGGAAATTCTGTCCGCCCGAACCGTTTCGGGGCCGGCGCAAACCGTTTCGGAAGCGGAAAGTGCGGCATCGGCGCAACAGCAAGGCTGAACAACGCCCGCATCGGCTATTCACACCTTGTTCAATGCCCCGGGGCTATGCCAGCGCTCATGTCGATGGTTAAGAACCTTGTCCTGGCAATCGGAGTCGCAGCGGCCACCGCTGCGGCTCTGCCGGTTTCTGCGCAGCAACGCAGCGAGCAGGATATGGTGTTCCAGAATCGCCAGCAAGGCCGCGCCATGCCGCTCCGCCAGATCGAACGCCGCGTCGTCACGCAGATGCGCGGCGCCGACTATCTCGGCAACCCTATTTATTTTGAGAGCAGCAACACCTATCGCATGACGTTCATGCGGAACGGACAGGTCATCCGCGTCGATGTGGATGCCGGCTCCGGCCGCATCAGAGACCGAAGCGATAGGTAAAGCCATATGCGCGTTCTGATAGTCGAAGACGAACCGACCCTGGGGCGGCAGCTCCGCGCGACACTCGAAGGCGCGGGCTATGCGGTCGATCTCGCCACCGATGGCGAGGATGGGCATTTCCTCGGGTGTACCGAAAGCTACGACGTGATCGTGCTCGATCTCGGCCTGCCGGAGATTGACGGGCTGACCGTGCTCGATCGCTGGCGCAAGGAGGGGATGGCGGTTCCCGTGCTCGTGCTTACCGCGCGCGACAGCTGGTCCGACAAGGTCGCCGGTCTCGATGCCGGCGCCGACGATTATCTCGCCAAGCCGTTCCAGACCGAAGAATTGATCGCCCGCCTGCGCGCGCTGATCCGCCGCGCGAGCGGCAACGCCTCGAGCGAACTCGTCGCCGGCGATGTCCGGCTCGACACGCGTTCGGGCAAGGTCAGCCTGGACGGCGAGCCGGTGAAGCTGACGGCGCAGGAATATAAGCTGCTCAGCTATCTGATGCACCACAAGGGCAAGGTCGTTTCGCGCACAGAACTGATCGAGCATATCTACGACCAGGATTTCGACCGCGACTCCAACACCATCGAGGTGTTCGTGACGCGCATCCGCAAGAAGCTCGGCGCCGACGTCATCACCACCATTCGCGGCCTCGGCTACAGCCTTGAAGACCCGAGCGAACGGCGGGCGGAATAAACCCGCCGTAAAGGACGGGAGCCCTTTTGGACCAACCAGCCGCCCCTCCCAGCGAAGAGACTGACAGCGAAGTTCTGGGTGCGGCAACCCCGCGCCCGCACAGCCGCGGCTCGCTGACCCGGCGCATGATCGGCATCGCGTCGATCTGGATTGGCGTGCTGCTGGTGATCGGCGGCGTCGGGCTGGACCGGGTGCTGACCCAGGCCTTCACCCGCAATTTCGACTCCCGGCTCGAATATGTGCTCTCCGCGATGATCGTCTCGGCCGAGCTCGATCAGAATGGCGATATCCGCTTCATTCGCGAACCGGCCGATCAGCGCTTCCTCGAACCCTATTCGGGTTTCTACTGGCAGGTATCGGGCGGCGGCCGCGAACCGTTCCGTTCCCGCTCGCTATGGGACAGGGCGCTGCCCTCCGGCGAAGATCACAACGACAATGAAATCCACGGCTATGACGATGACAGCTTCGCCGAGGAGCCGCTGCGCGTGCTGGAACGCGATGCGATCCTGCCCGGCACCGATATCCCCTTTCGCTTCCAGGTCGCCTCGTCGCGCGCCGTGCTCGACGAGCAGATCACCGAACTGCGCCGCACCCTGACGCGCTCCTTCGCGCTGCTCGGTCTCGGCCTGATCGTGCTCGCCGCCCTGCAGGCGACGTTCGGCCTGTGGCCGCTCAGGCGCATGCGCGAGGCGATCGCCGATGTGCGCACCGGCCGCAAGGCGCGGGTCGAGGAAACGCTGCCGCGCGAGATCGAGCCGCTGGTCGTCGAACTCAACAATCTGCTCGATCATAATGAGCGCCAGGCAGAGGAAGCGCGCCGCCATGCCGGCAATCTCGCCCATGCGTTGAAAACGCCGCTGACCGTGATCCAGACGGAAGCCCAATCGCAAAGCGACAACCTTCCCGAAATCGTGCTGCGCGAGGCGACGGTGATGCGCCGCCAGGTCGATCACCATCTCGCCCGCGCCCGCGCCGTCGGGCGGCGCGGCGCCGGGCAATCGCGCAGCGAGGTCTGGCCGGCGCTGGAATCGGTCGACCGCGCGGTCGAGCTGCTTCACGCGGACGTCACCATCGATATCGCGGGGGCGAAGGACGCCGCAGTACGCGTCGAGCGGCAGGATCTCGACGAGATGCTCGGCAATCTGATCGAGAATGCGGCCAAATATGGCGGCGGTCGCGTGTTCGTGACGGTCGAGCGGGCCGAACCCGGGCTCGACGGCGAAAGCGGCACGGTCGAAATCCTGATCGAGGACGACGGGCCGGGCATTCCTTCCGAAGAACGCGCGGCGATCTTCGGCCGCGGGGCGCGGCTCGATACCAACAAGCCCGGCACCGGGCTCGGCCTGGCCATCGTCAAGGACGTCGCGGAGATCTACGGCGGCATGGTCGCGCTCGAAGAGAGCGAAGACCTTGGCGGCCTGCTTGTGCGCCTGACCCTGCCGGCGGCGGTCTGACCGCGATGGGGGGCCATAATATCGCGATCGCCGGATGCGGGCCGGGCGGGCTGACGGCAGCTTTGTTCCTCCACCGCCTCGGCCACAAGGTCACGCTCTACGAACGCTTCGAAGAGCCGCAGCCGGTCGGCTCGGGCCTGCTCGTCCAGCCCTCGGGGCTCGCTGTGCTCGGCGAACTCGGACTCGACGGCGCCATTCGGTCGCAGGGCGCGCGGATCGATTTCCTCAAAGGAACCTCGATCCTTTCGGGCAAGCGCGCGCTCGACATGCGCTACAGCGCGCTCAAGGGCGATCAATGCGCGTTCGGCGTCCATCGCAGCCTGCTCTTCGGCACGCTCTACGAGGCCGTGCGCGCCGAGGGCATCGCGATCGAGACCGGGCATATAGTGACGCATGCCGAAGACGGCCGCTTCCTGTTTGCGGGCGGTGCATCCTCGCCGCGTTTCGATTGTCTCGTCGATGCGCTCGGCGCGCGCACACCGCTAACGCCGCCTTGCGGCGGCGATCTTGCTTATGGCGCGCTGTGGGCGACGCTCGACTGGCCCGAAGCGGGCGGCTTCCCGGCCGACGCGCTCGACCAGCGGTATCGCCGCGCGCGAGAAATGGCCGGGGTAATGCCGATCGGCACCAACCCGACTAGCGGCAAGCTGGGCGCGGCCTTTTTCTGGAGCGTCCGCGCCGACCGGGTGGAAGCGCTGCACGCGGCGGGAACCGAGGCGTGGAAGGCCGAGGTAATCGCGCTCTGGCCCGAAACCGAAAAGCTGGTCGCGCAGATTGCCGACGCCCGCGACATGGTCTTCGCCCACTATGCCCATCGCACGGTTTCCCGCCCGGTCGACGCCAACCAGCGCCTCGCACATCTCGGAGACGCCTGGCATTCGACGAGCCCGCAGCTGGGGCAGGGCGCGAACATGGCGCTGCTCGATGCCGCCGGTCTCGGCGCCGCGTTCGAGCGCCATGCCGATATCGCCGATGCGCTCGCCCATTATGCCTGGCTGCGCGCCAGCCATATCCAGCTTTACCAGGCGATGAGCCGGTTCTTCACCCCGCTCTACCAGTCGGACGACGGCTTCCGCCCCTTCGTGCGCGACCAGCTCGTGCATTATTTCGCCGGACTATGGCCCGCCCGAAACCTTGTCGCCGCGATCGTCTCCGGCAATCTCGGCTGGCCGCTCAGGCCGATGGGGATGGGAAAAGCCTAGAGAGCTCTTTCAAAAGGGCGAGGGGGTTTCGAAATCGTCGTCGCGGATGGCGCGGTGGTGCGAGACGACTTCGTCGATGATCAGGCGCAGAAAGCGTTCGAGGAAATCGGGGTCGAGGCCCGCTTCGGAGGCCAGAGCGCGGAGCCGCTCAACCTGTCGCCGCTCGCGATCGGCATCGACGGCGGTGACCTTGTTCGCGGCCTTCCACTTGCCGACCTCGCGCGTGACCTTGAACCGCTCGGCCAGCAGCGAAACGATCGCCGTATCGATATTGTCGATGCTGCTTCGCCAATGCTCCAGCTTGTCGTCGGTCATGATGCGCCTCCTCGTGCCCCGCCTTGTCGCGAGATGGACGCCGTGATGCAAGACGCGAAAGCCGCCGCGATAGGAACCGGTCATCCCCGGTAAAGCTGCCCTGTTTTACATTCCTGTTTTGTTCTTTTCGGGAGGCGGTGTGATGCTCGACGAACGGACCGTACAGCGGGCGCTGGCGGCAAACGGCGCATATAAAGGCGCCATCGATGGCGCCTATGGGGAGGCATCCGCCAAGGCGGCGCGGCAGGTGCTGATCGGCGCGGGCCACGATATCGCGCCATGGATCGACCCGCGCTGCCGGATCGCGATCGAGCAAACAATCATGGCCGAGGCGGGAATCGAGACCGGCGCGATCGACGGGCTAATCGGCCCGCAGACCCGGATCGCCTGGGAGCGCTGGCAAGACCGGCTGCGACGCCTGACGCCCAAAGGCGCCGATATCGCGCACCAGCCGGATATCTTCCCGCGCCAGAAGGACGTGCCGCAATTTTACGGCGAGCCCGGCAAGCACCAGGCAATGCTCGACCTGCCCTTCCCGATGCGGCTTGCCTGGGACACGGATACGATCATCCGCCGTTTCTCGATCCACGAAAAGGCGCATGCGAGCGCCGCGAGCGCCTTGGCCCGGATCCGCGATCATTATGGCGAGGACGCCATCCGCGCGCTGGGGCTCGACCTGTTCGGCGGCTGCCTCAATGTCCGCGCGATGCGCGGCGGCAAGGCGCTCTCGATGCACAGCTGGGGCATCGCCATCGATGTCGATCCTGAACACAATCCGCTGCGCTGGGGCCGGGACAAGGCGCGGATGGCCGGGCCGGACTATGCGCCGTTCCTCGATATCTGGGAGAGCGAAGGCTGGATCAGCCTGGGCCGCGAACGCAATTATGACTGGATGCACGTCCAGGCCGCGCGGCTTTGAACGCTCCGGGCAGCCGGTCGACGGAATCGGATCGCCCGCCGAAGCGGCATTGCGGCCCGCGCCCGCCGGTGCAAGCCATGGCCGCGAGGGGATAGCCATGCACCGTTTCGTCCTGTTCGCCGCCGCGCTCCTGATCGCGGCTCCCGCCGCCGCCGAACCCGTCGACGCGGTGATCGCCGCCGAACGCGCCTTTGCCGCAGACAGTCAGTCCGAACCGATCAAAACGACTTTCGGTCGCTATGCCGCGCCCCATGGTATCGCGTTGCAGCGCGCAGGATTATATCGCCAGCTGGCCCGATGCCGACAGCGCGGGCAGCCTGCAATGGGCGCCCGCCTTTGCCGGCGCGTCGCGATCGGGCGATCTCGGCTTCACGACCGGACCCTATGAGGCCGCTGGCGGAGGCGGCGGGGTTTCCGAAGCCGGCGATCTCGGCTGGACCTATGGCTATGCCGATTGGCGCGAGGCCGAGGAAACGCGCCGCGCCGGCTATCTGAGGATCTGGCAACGCCAGGGCGATGACTGGAAAGTCGTTATCGACAATCTCGCGCCCTTCCCGCCGCGCTAGCCGGGCGGCGGCTCTCGCCGGAACAATCGCTTCAGGAACCGCCCGGCGATCCACAGGACCGCAAGGCTGAAGACCAGCACGGCGAGGAAAACGATCACCGCCAGCGCGGGGCTGGCGAGTGCCGCGAAGGTCAGGCCAGCCGTCGCGACATCCTCTCCGGTCGACACGACGATGTTGCTGAAGGGTTCGGGGCTGGTGTTGACCGCCGCGCGGGTGCTGGATTTCGCGGCATGGCCGACCAACGCGCCGCCGCCGCCCAGGAGCAGCGCGATAACCTGCCAGGCGGGATCGCTGGCATCGACAATGGCGAGCGCGAGCAGCGCCCCGCCCACCGGCCGCACCAGAGTGTGGACCGCGTCCCATACGCTGTCGAGCAGCGCGATCTTGTCGGCGAGAAATTCGAGCAGCAGCGCCGCAGCGGCAACACCGATCACCCACGGGTTGGCGAGTATGGCGAGGTTTTCGAGATGCTGGGGTAGCGCCACCCAGCCGGCCCGCATCGCGAGACTCGTCGCGAAGACGCACAGATAGAGCCGCCATCCGGCAAGCAGGCTGACCGAACCGGCCAGCGCGACGAGTTCGACCGCGCCCACCTGCAGACGCTGACACGGCGCGCATCGCGCGGCAAGGGCGCGGCCTTGCCCGAAGCGCCAGTGCGTATAGACAGGGACGATGGAGGAGCTCCCCGAAGATCGCCCCGGCATCCCGGCGGCAACCCTGATCCTGATGCGCGATCGGCCCGCGGCGGCGCCCGAACTGCTGCTCGTCCAGCGCGCGCGCAAGATGGCCTTTGCGGGCGGCGCGATGGTGTTTCCCGGGGGGCGGATCGATCCCGGCGATCATGCGCTGGCCGAGAATGACGCGGTGATTCGCGGCGCGCCGGGCGATGCGCTGGAAACCGCTGCGCGGGTCGCGGCGATCCGCGAAACGCTGGAGGAAACCGGCGTCGCGGTCGCTTTCGATCCGCTTCCCGATCCCGTCGCCGTCGATCAGCTGCGCGAGGCATTGCACGAGGAAGCCGATTTCGGCGCGATGCTGGCGACCGGCGGCTGGCGACTCGATCTGTCGCACCTCACGCCCTGGTCCCGCTGGAAGCCCAATTTCCGGCAGGAGCGGAGTTTCGACACCTGGTTCTTCGTCGCCCGCGCGCCGGAACTTGCCGACGACACCGCCGATGGCAACGAAAGCGTGGCGAGCCGTTGGGCCGCCGCCCAGCATGTGATCGACGATGCCGCGGACGGCAAATGCTCGGTGATTTTCCCGACCCTGCGCAATCTCGAACGGCTGGCGCTATGGGAGAGTTTCGAGGCGGCCCGCAGCCATGCCAAGGGTTTCGCGGTGGACATGATCACGCCCTGGATCGAAGAGCGCGACGGCGACAAATATCTCTGCATACCGGACGATGCCGGCTATCCGGTCACCGCCGAAAAACTCACACGGGCGATGCGCGGCTGATACAGGGACGATTAAGCCGGATATGAGGATAGCGTACCGATGACCCGTTTCCTGCCCCTTCTCCTGCTGCTCCTGGCAGCCCCCGCCGCCGCCCGGGACGCCGTCCAGATCGCCGGGGAGGCGACCCCGCGCGGCACCTATCTCGTCTATGCCGATCCCGCCGGATCGGCCTTCGTTTCGGTCGAGGAAACACTTGTCGAAGCCGGCGTCTGGCCGCTGAGCTTCTTCTATTTCCAGGACGGCGCGTTGCAGGGCACCGCGCGGATGCGCGCCACCGCCGATTGCGCGGCGGGCGTCGTCAGCGGCACATTGACCGCGGCGACCGGCCCCGGCGAGGAAGCGCTCCCCTATCTCGAAAACGGAACGGCGCCGTCCTTCGGCTTCGATCGGGCGGCGGGCAGCGGCGACGAGGCGATCGTCGCCTTTGTCTGCGGCACGCGCCAGTCCCGGCTCGAACAGGCGCAGACGGCGATTGCCGGAACCCCGCGCCAGGCGGCCGGGGCCTATGTCGCGCTCCGCGCGCTCGGCCTCGACGACGGGCTGGCGCGCAGCCTCGCGATCCGCGACCTGCGCACCGCCGAACCGCTGATCGCCTCGGCCGTGCCGCGGGCGCTGCAGGCCCAGGTTCGCATGGCGCTGCTCGGCCTTTGAGGCGGATCGCCGCCTTTTTCGCGCTAGCCCTGCTGGCCGCCGCGCCGGGCGCCGCCCATGTCGATACGCGCAGCTTCCTCGTCACAGGCGATGAAGACGCGGTGTTGATCGTCACCCTGCCCTGGGTCGCAACGGTTGGCTGGCAGAACCGGGCGACCCTGTGGACTGCCGAAGGGGCCATCCCCCTGACCTATGAAGGCGAATGCGGTCTCGGCTTCGATTGGCGCGAGGAGCGGCGCGAACCCGGACTGCTGCCGCCCTGGCTGCGCCACACTGCGGGCTGGTACGAACAGCATGGCCATGTCGGCGATTTCCTGTGCGGCGATGTCCGGCCGGCCATGATCCCGCGGCGAATGCCCGCCGAGCGCGTCGCCGAACGTTTCCGTGCGCTCGTTACGGGCGGCGTTCGCCCCGAGGCGGCCCGCGCGATCGCCGTCGCCTCCGACGGCGGCCCGCTGATCGATGCGCTGACCGAGGCCGATGTCTCCGGCGCGCTGGACGATGTCCGCGAACGGGCGCGCGCGGTTATCGCTGAGGATTGAGGTTCAAGCGCCCGACGTGATGATCGGCGTGACGATCGGCGCGACCAGCGGCAGGCCGCCCGGATAGGCGAGCAGCAGGACGCCGGCGAAATCCAGTGCCGTTTCGGCTTCCGCCAGCCAGACCGTGCCGGGCTCCAGCGGCGCTCTGCCGATGCTTCCCTCGCCCGAAAACGGGATGATCCAGACCGGACGGCCCGCCTCGGGCGTCAGCCTTCCGCTCGCCCCTTCGGCAAAGCGTTCGAGCACGAGCACGCGGCCCGCCGCCAGAATTTCCCGCCCTTCATCGACCATGCCGGGGGCCGGGAGAGGCTGCCATGGCGCGGGATCCGCAACCGCGACCGCATCTTCCAGATGGAGTTCGCGCGGACGACCATAATCGTAGAGCCGGTAGGTGATGTCGCTATTCTGCTGCACCTCGAGCAGGGTCACGCCCGCGCCGATCGCATGGATCGTGCCGGCGGGCAGATAGAAGAAATCGCCCGCCGCCACGGCCTTCCAGTCGAGCAGCGCCTCCACCGATCCGTCGAGCGCCGCCGCGCGCAGACGCTCCGGCGTGGTCGCAGCGCCAAGGCCGATGCCGATCTGCGCGCCCGGTTCCGCGTCGAGAACCAGCCAGCATTCCTCTTTGCCGCGCGCATGGCCACGCGCCCGCGCCGCCGCGTCGTCCGGATGGACCTGCACCGAGAGTTTTTCGCTGGTGAAGAGATATTTGATGAGAAGGTCGGCCCCGCCAGCCGTCGCACCCGTTATCGCCTTGGGCGCCTCGAACCAGATCTCGCCGACCGGCTCGCCGCCAGGCGCGGGATTCTCGAAGCCGAGTCCCAGCACGCGCCGCCCCCAGGGCTTTTCGACGGCGCGGATCGCCAGCTGCTGCGCGGACATGCCGGTTTCCTTTGGCTTTGGTGCGGACCGGCCGCCCGCTTTGCGGTTATCCGCCGATTTCGCCCTCTTCGAGTATCGTCAGGCGTCCGCCGCTATGCTGGAATACATTATATTCGTGGATATTGTTGAGGCGGTTGTCGCTATCGGCCAGCGCCGCCGAACGCGTAGGGCCGAAACCGAAGCCGATCAGGTTGCGAACCGCGCCGTTGAGTTCGACCCCGCCGCCGACAACCACATAATGGCCGCTGCCCGAATGGGTTTCGCAGATCACCCGGCCGGGATCGCCATAGCGTTCTTCGAAGCCGGTTTCGGCTTCCTGGCGAAGCATCGCCGCATCGACATCGGCGGCGGCGGACACCGCGACCGTATAGCCGTCAAAGCTGGTGACGCCGTTGCGGTCCTGGCTATGGCCGAGACAGGCGGCGACCGATCCCGCCGAAGCGGGCGCAGCGGCGGCGAAAACAAGCGCGGCCGCGCCGAATTTCACAAAAGCGTTCATTGCGTTTCTCCCGAGCGTTCGATGCGGGAGCATAGCGAAAAAGCGGCAAGGCGAAAAGCGCCATCGCGCGCCGGTGAGGCGTCCTAGTTGGGAAGCGCGCCTTCGGGCACCTTTTCCACCCAGTCGGGGTAGAAGCAGGGCGCCCGGTTGGACCAGCCCGGCGCGGTCGCCGCGGCTTCGCTGATCGACTGCAAGAGCTCGCGCCGGCGTTCGGGATGGATATGGGGCAGCGCGGCGGCGGCGCAAAAGGCCCCGGGCAGCCAGGGCCGCACATAGGGGCCAAGCAGCCGTTCATAAAGGAAGCGATAGGCGGCGAAACTCGGCAGCCTGTCCTGGCCCAGATCGAAGGCGGAGATGGTGATGAGCGGGGCGAAAAAAGGTTCGACCGCGTCGAGCCCGCTATCGTCGGGCACATTTTCGCGGATTTCCTCAAGCCGGCGGTAAACCGCCTTTTGCGCGCGGATGCTGGCGGCCTCGACAACGTCGCGCGACCAGCGGCGCACCGCGTCGCGGCGATCGAGACCGACATCGAGGGAGCGGCGGACATAGCGTTGAGTCGCGGCTTCGAAAGAACCAAATTCCTTCATTTCGGCAAGCGCCAGCGTGCCGTCTTTGGGAGAATTTGCCTTGGCCATCGAACCCTCCGGCTCGCTGTTGATCCGTGGGCCGATTATGGCACGCAACAGGTTGACGGTGCGTTAACCATCCGGCCCGCCGCTATTAGAATCGACAATGCTGCACCGCATCAAGGCCAAAACGCATTATCATGTGGATTGCCGCCCACATGTTGCACGAAAGCGATAATTGTTGAGTCAGAAGCGCTTATTCGCGCTTGTCTTTCCGGTCGGGCCGCGGCTGTTCATGGCCGGGCTGGGTATTGGCGGGCGGATCGGAGGCCGGAAAACTTTCCTCGAGTCCTTCGTCGAGCTCCTTGTCCTCGCGGTCCTTGTCCTCGCGGTCCTTGCCCGCATCGCCGGCCGGGATGGTGTCGGTCATCATATTTCTCCTCCTTGGTCTCAACCGTCCGGACCGTCGCTTCGTTCCCTTCGCACCGCCGTTTTCGCGGACCTCGACAAAAAAGACCTGTCAGGGTGGTTGTCATGGCCCTGTCGATCTTTAGGATAGGTGTTCTTCTGGCGTTGGCCATGCCCGATATCTTCGGCGCCGCGGCCTTGTAGCGCACGTTTCGGGTGTGCTTTTGCGCCGTAAAACTCAACCCGAACAGGGGACAATATGGCCGATTCCGAGCGCAGCATCTTTGCGCCCGACGACCAGCAGGACTATGGCGACAATCCGACCGAGGTCCGCGAAACCGATAAATATGTCGAGGAATATGTCCGCGGCTTTGTCGAAAAATGGGACGAGCTTATCGACTGGGAGCAGCGCGCGAGGAGCGAAGGCCGCTTCTTCATCGATGTCCTGAAAGCACGCGGCAAGCAGAGCGTGCTCGATGTTTCGACAGGCACCGGCTTCCACTCGATCCAGCTGCTGAAAGCCGGCTTCGACGTGACCTCGGCCGATGGCTCCGCGGAAATGCTGGGCAAGGCGTTCGAAAATGGCCGCGATCACAATGTCGTCATCAAGACCGTCCATGCCGACTGGCGCTGGCTCAACCGGGACGTGCGCGGCAAGTTCGACGCGATCATCTGCCTGGGCAACGGCTTCACCCATCTGTTCGGCGAGAATGACCGCCGCCGCGCGCTCGCCGAATTCTACGCCGCGCTGAAGCATGACGGCATCCTGATCCTGGACCAGCGCAATTACGACAAGATCCTCGACGACGGCTTCAGCTCGAAACACAAATATTATTATTGCGGAGACAAGGTGACCGCCGAGCCCGTCCATATCGACGAAGGGCTGGCGCGGTTCGAATATACCTTCCCGGACGGTTCCAAGCACAATCTCAACATGTTTCCGCTGCGCAAGGACTATGTCCGCGGATTGCTGCGCGATGTCGGTTTCCAGCAGTTCCACAGCTATGGGGATTTCCAGGAAGAGGGCGAGGAAAGGGACCCCGATTTCTTCATCCATCTCGCGGAGAAGAGCTATGCCGGTGCCTGAGGCGACCAGCGCGGGCGTCGCCACCGCGCGCGACTATTATGACAGCGAGGAAGCCGACAATTTCTACGCCACCATCTGGGGCGGCGAGGATATCCATGTCGGCATTTACGAGGAAAGCCGCGACATCCGCGAGGCGAGCCGGGCGACCGTCGATCGCATGGCGAAGCATCTCGGCAGCATCGAGGGCAAGCATGTGCTGGATCTCGGCGCCGGTTTCGGCGGCGCGGCGCGCGTGCTGGCGCGCGAATATGGCGCCCGCGTCACCTGCCTCAATCTTTCGCGCGTCGAGAATGAACGCAACCGGCAGCTGACCCGCGAAGCGGGGCTGGGGGACCGGATCGCGATCATCGACGGATCGTTCGACGCGATGCCGTTCGACGAAGTCCAGTTCGATATCGCCTGGAGCCAGGACGCGATCCTGCACGCGCCCGACCGGCGCGCGGTGCTCGACGAGATAGCCCGCGTGCTTGCGCCGGGGGGGGGCGAGCTGATCTTCGCCTATTTCTCGTTCCGCAAGAACGAGGCGCGGACGATCCGTTCGGCGCTGCGCCCGCTGATCGGCGGTGCGGTCGATCGGCTGCCGGGCAAGGCGATCGACGTCGTCGCGATCGTCGCCACCGTGTTCGGCGTCGCGACCTCGCTCGGCTTCGGCGCGGCGCAGATCAATGCAGGGCTCGAACAATTGTTCGGCTTCGAGATCAGCATCACGCACCGGCTGCTCATCGTCGCCGGGATCACCGCCGTCGCCGTCTTCTCGGTCGCCTCCGGGCTCAAGCGTGGCATCAAGATCCTCTCGCTCACCAATATCTGGCTCGCCGCGCTGATCCTTGCCGTGACACTGGCCTTCGCGCCGCTGGAACCGATCTTGCGCAATCTGACCTTGCGCGTCGGCGACTATCTGTGGAGCCTACCCTCGCTCACCCTCGCCACGGCGTCGGACAATAGCGGCTGGTCGGCGGCGTGGACGACCTTCTACTGGGGCTGGTGGATCAGCTGGACGCCCTTTGTCGGCCTGTTCATCGCGCGCATTTCGCGCGGGCGCACGATCCGCGAATTCGTCTGCGGCGTATTGCTGATCCCGACCATCGTCACCTTTGTCTGGCTCTCGATCATGGGCGGCGCGGCCTTTTCGGTCGCGCGCGCCGAACCGGATATCATCGCACTCGCCCAGCAATCGCCGGGGCTGTCGCTCTATACGATGATCGAAGCCATCCAGCCCGGTTCGATCGCCACCGCGGTCGCCGCAATCGCCACCATCCTGGTCGCCCTGTTTTTCGTGACGAGCGCGGATTCGGGGACCCTCGTCGTCACGACCTTGCAGGCGGGCGGCGATACCGATCCCCCGCTTGCCGAGCGCGTGCAATGGGGCATCGCCATCGGCGCGGTCGCCGCGGCGCTGCTGCTTGCCGGCGGGCTGGGCGCGCTGCAGGCGATCGCCATCGCCGCCGCCCTGCCCTTTTCCGTCGTGCTCGTTGCGATGATCGCGGGGCTGTTCGTCGCGCTGCGCAAGGATCGCCCGCCACCGGCCTGAAAAGACCGGAAAATGCCGCGCAACACGCGAACGGCATGTCCCATCGACAAAAAGCCGGGCGCGTTCGACTGGCGGCGCGGCGATTAGGCGACGATTTGGTCCGATGCGTTTAGAAGACCCCATGGACAATACGCACCCCGAATCGGTGAGAAGCGTCAATGTGGACCGGCAGATCGGGATGATCTCGATCGTCGGCTTCTGGGCGTTCTACTTCACCGTGATCACGGTCCGCGCGGCGGTGTTCGGCTGGGAAGGCCAGATGGGCATGCTCGCCTATCGGGTGATCGTGACGCTGTTTGCGATCTTCCTCACCTATTTGCTGTTCCTGTTCCTCGAACGCTTTGCCGACCGGCCGCTCAGATGGCGTATCCCGATCGCCTTTGCATCGGCGTTGCCCGTCGCCGCGGCAATCGCCGCCTTCAACGCGCTGATCTTCGAGGTCGCCGATCCGATGAACCTGTTCTCGGGCGAGGAATGGGAGGTCGAACGCCAGCAGATGCAGCAGATGCTGGAGATGGATCCCTATGCGCAATACCGGATCTTCGTCGAACAGGTGATGTCGCGCTATTTCGTCGTCATCGCCTGGTCGCTGCTCTATATGGCGCTCGGCTATGCGCAGATCGTCCGCCGCGCCGAACGCCGCGCCGCGATCTTCGCGCAGGAAGCGCAGACCGCGCAGCTCCGCGCGCTGCGCTATCAGGTCAATCCGCATTTCCTGTTCAACACCTTGAACGTCCTGTCCTCGCTCGTCATGCGCGACCGGCGCGACGAGGCCGAACAGATGATCCTCAATCTTTCGACCTTCTACCGCACCAGCCTGACCGCCGAACCGGCCGACGATGTGTCGCTGGAAGAGGAAATCCGCCTGCAGCGGCTCTATCTCGATATCGAAGCGGTGCGCTTTCCCGAACGGCTGAAGGTCGAGATCGATGTGCCCAAGGCACTCAACAGCTGCTGCGTGCCGGCGCTGATCCTCCAGCCGATCGTCGAAAACGCGCTGAAATATGGCGTTTCGCGGGTCCGGCGGCCGGTCACGATCGCGATCCGGGCGAAGGAGGTCGAGGGCAAGCTGATCATCGCCATCGCCGACGATGGCGATCCGATGCCCGCAGACGGGCCGCACGGCACCGGCGTCGGCCTCGGCAATGTCCGCGACCGGCTGGAAGCCCGCTACGGCGAGGATTCCTCGGCCACCTGGGGCCCGCGCCCCGAAGGCGGATTTGCCGTGCGACTGGAAATGCCTATCAACAGGGAAAGCTGCCAATGCTGATGCAGGATATTGCCGCCATGGCCGACACGAAACCGCTCCGTACCCTGCTCGTCGACGACGAGCCGCTCGCGATCGAGCGGATGCAGATATTGTGCGCGCGCACCGAGGGGCTGGACCTGATCGGCACCGCGCAGGACGGCGAAAGCGCGCTGCGCCTCGTCGAGGCGCTGCAGCCCGAGCTGCTGCTGCTCGACATCGCGATGCCCGGCATGGACGGGATGGAGGTCGCCCGCGCGCTCGAACATGCAACCCTGAAACCGGCGATCATCTTCGTCACCGCGTTCGACCAGTTCGCGGTCGAGGCGTTCGACGTCGCGGCGGTCGACTATCTCCTCAAGCCGGTCGCGCAGGAGCGGCTCGAAAAGGCGCTGACGCGCGTTGCCGAACAGATTCGCGAGAAAGCCGAGGAGGGCGAGGAATCGACGCCCTGGACCGAAGAATTCTGGGTGCCGCACCGTTCCGAAGTGATCCGCGTCGCGGCCGAGGATATCGACCGGATCGAGGCGGAGCGCGACTATATGCGCCTCCATATCGGCGAGCGCAGCTATCTGCTGCACCAGACGATCAGCAATCTGGAGGACCGGCTGGATCCCGGGCGCTTCATCCGCGTCCACCGCTCGGCGATCCTCAACCGCGACCGGATCTCCAAGCTCCGCCATGACGGGCAGGGCGGCTGGTATGCCGAGATGGCGGATGCCTCCGAAGTGCGCATCGGCCGCACCTATCTCAAAAAGGTCAAGCAGATCGCGGGCAAATAACGCCCGACGTGGCAGCGAGAGCGCGGCACGGCGCGACGCTCCCAGTTCACATTATCATTCGGGGCTCATGGTCAGCTCGCGCATCAGATAGTCGCCGGTGATATTCCGGATATTGGGATACACGGTCGTGGAGATTTCCTCGCTGGCATCCTCGTTCGCCGTTCCCCATTCGCGCATGAACGCCTGGTAGCGCGCACGGTTGGGCGCCAGATCGGCGGCCGCGAGTAGCCTCAATACATTCTTCACAGGATATTCTCCCCAATGGCGGGACGAACACCGCTCATGCGCCGAATATCTCTGAATGTGCCGCCCCCCGCATTGGGGCGAGGCCCATCGGGAAGCCGAGTCGAATCATGGCCGTACGGGCAGGATGCTAGAAAAAGACGGTTTTTCCTGCCGAAACGAAAACGCCCCCGGACAGTTTCCCGTCCGGGGGCGTTGCCTGGGCCCTTTGCTAGGGGCTGGAGGGCCCTGGGAGCAATCGTTTCGCTCTTCACTCGAAGAGCTAGCGGGTGGCGATCACACCGTCCGCCGAGGGGGCTTCGGCGATCTGGTTGAGCTGCCGCATCGCCGAGGCGCGGGCCTCCTCCTGGCACGCGCGGATCGCCGGCGCTTCGGCGAGGCGCTGCGGGCTGACGGCGCCGCACACCTGGCGGGCGGCGCGATCGATCCGCTGGGAAAGCTCGCGATAGCCGGCAGCGGAACCGGCATTGTAGACGCCGGTGTTGATCGCGACGCTTTCGGTTGCGGCGGTTTCGGCGAAAGCCGGGGCAGTGGTGAATGCGGTGGTGGCGCCGGCCATTCCGATGGCGGCAATGACAAAAGCAATTTTCTTCATGGTAACAAACTCCTGAACCTTGGCCCTTCGGGACCATCCCGAAAGATCCCTTGACGGGTGGCTGCCGGGTTTCCCGGTCTTGCCGTCTGCGATCGTTTATACCCCGAAGATGACAGTCATTCGCGCGCGGATCGACAGTTGCGGCCAGCGGAGCGCCCAATCGACGAACGGCATTCCGGCGTCGATCAAGGCGGCGGTCGGGCGCTGCAAAGCGCGGGTTCGCGGCGCTTCGTCGATGGCATTTGTCGGGATTTGGGGGTGGGGGTGCGGCGATTTCCGGCGAGGGAAATTCTGACAGCCCCTAAAGCCCGCGGACGAAGCCCGTAATATCTTCGAGCGAAGCCGCCGAACCGCGGGTCCAGCGGGACAGCGCGGTCATGATCCGGATATGGCCTATCCCGGCATAGCTGTGCAACGTCACCGGCACCCCGGCCGCCTCCAGCCGCGCGGCAAGGCGCGCGGAATGGAACGGCCGCACCGTCTCGTCGGCATCGCCATGGAGGAGGAGCGCGGGCGGATCGCCGGCGTCGGCGAAGTTGATCGGCTGGGTCGCGGCAAGATCGGGCGCATCGCCGAACGCGCCGCGCGTCGCGGGCGTATCGAGCGGCAGGAAATCATAGGGCCCGGCCATGCCGACCCAGCCCGCAATCGCCCGATGGCCTTCCTCGCCGAGCCAGCGTTCGTCCATCGCGAGCAGCCCGGCGATATGCGCGCCCGCGCTATGGCCGACGAGGATGATGTGCCCCGGATTGCCGCCCCGCGCGCCGATATTCGCCTCGGTCCAGCGCACCGCGGCCGCCGCATCCTCGACGAAATCGGGAAAGGGGTGGTCGGGCGCCAGCCGGTAGTTTGCGACGACGGTTATGAAGCCCCGGGCCGCAAAGGCGCGCCCGGCAAATTCATATCCGGCCTTGTCGCCACTGCGCCATCCGCCGCCATGCAGGAAGACGATAACCGGCAGCGCGGCATCGGCGGCAACGCCCCGAGGCGCATAGATATCGAGCTTCTGCCGGTCGCCCTGGCCATAGGCGATATCGCGCGCCACCTGTTCGGATCCCGCATCCTTGGGCACGATCCAGTTGAACAGCGCCAGCCTGTCGGCGGTGAACGCCATGACCGCGCCCGCCGCGATGACGAGCAGGATGAGAGCGAGAAGGACGCGCAGCATGATTGGCGGTTAGCCAGCAGCGGCGGAATTGTCGATATCGTCAGTCGATCCGCTCGACCGTCACCTGCTGCTCGTTGAGGTCCGCGCGGCCGAAGATCGTCATGAAGGCGATGTCGGTGGCATCGCGGCCGACGATGATCGGCACCAGCCCTTCGACGGGCGCGAGGCGGCTCGCATCGACGATATGCCAGCTGTCGCCCAGCCACACTTCGACGACCGCGTGAAAATCCTGCGGATCCAGGTTCCAGGCATAGGCCGACATCATCCGCGCCGGAACGCCCGCCGCCCGCGCGAAGGAAATCAGCAGGTGCGCATAATCGCGGCAAATGCCATCGCGCGAGATGAAGGTATCGACAGCGCTCGTCGCGGCGGTGCTGGCGCCGGGTACATAATCGAGCTGCCTTTCGATCCAATCGGCCATGGCGAGGATCTTGTCGCCGCCCATCCTGTCGCCAAACACCTTGGCGACGAAGCTTTCGAACCGGTCGGACTGGCAATAGCGGCTCGGCCAGATAAAGGGCACGGTCTCGGGCGGAAGTTCGTGATAGGCGTGCTGCGGCAGGCCGGCGATATCGGGTGCCGTCCGCTCGACCTCGACCGTCGCATGATAATCGGCGCGAAAATGCCCGGCGCCGCGCGTCCAGGTGCGGCGGCCATAGCCTTCCCCGGCGTGAAAGGGATGGAGCTCCGAGCCGGTCGACACCGTCATCCGCCCCTCGATCACTGTCTGCGCAGGCCCGTCGGGCGCCGCCTCGATCTGCAACAGCACATCGGCCTCGTCATGGACCGTATAGTCGAGCAGGGCGTGGATCGAGAGGCGCATGATATCCGAATCGGTTTACCGGGGACGAAAGCCCATGCGCGGCGCATGAAGCAACCCGCGGCGCGGCGCAACCGCAGCGCCCGGCGGCACGATCAGGCGCCGCCCTGCTCTCTCGCCCGGTACATGGCCTCATCGGCGCGGACGATGGCATCGTCGAGCGCGTCGTCCGCACCCCAAACGGCAAGGCCGATCGACGCGCTGACCGCGACGCCGTCTATGCCGAGCCGTCCGCCGGCCATCGCGATCGCCTCGCCGATCCGCCCGCGCACCGCTTCGGTCTCTTCGCGCGACGATGCCGTCATCGCGACCAGGAACTCCTCGCCGCCCCAGCGCGCGCACAGCGCATGGGCGCCGCAGGCCTCGGTCAGGGCTTCGGCAACGAGCTGCAGCACGCCATCGCCCACGACATGGCCGAATTCGTCGTTCACCCGGTGAAAATCGTCGATATCGGCGAGCAGCAGATAGACGGCGTCGGTCTGCCCCGCCGCCGAACGCATCTTCATCGCGCGGCGCTGGAAGGCGCGGCGGTTGAACAGGCCGGTAAGACTGTCTTCCTCCGACAGCCGTTCGGAGGTCTCCAGCGCCTTGGCCAACCGTTCATTGGCGATGCCAAGATCGTGCGCGAGCCGTTCGTTCTCGATCTGGACGCGGATCTGGTTCCGCGCCGACCGGCCGAAACTGCGGCCATAATAGCCTATGGCGAAGACATAGCCCGCCGCGGCGATCATCGGGACCGGCCCGATCAGGGGCTCGGAAATGCCGAGCGGCAGGAGCACGCTGACGAGGAAACCGCCGAGCGACAGCAGCATCGATAGTGGCCGGACCGCAATCGAGATGACCAGGATCGCCATCGCGACGAGCGTGGACAGGCTGACGATCAGCGATGGCATATTGACGACGAAGACGGTGGCGATCGGCCAGACAAGGAGACCCCAAGCAAATCCGTTAATCGCCATGGCGATATCGAAACGCCGGAATGCCCTGTCCAGCGGGTGCCCACCGGCAACGGCGGCGAGGATCCCATTGCACGACAGATAGTTGTTGATCATGCAGGCGACGCGCAGCGCGAGGACCGGAGCGAACCAGGCGGCATAGGGCGTGAAGACGGCGGTGACGCCGATGACGAGGATGCCGAAGATGCCCGCGAGCACCGACGCCTTTTCATGCTCGGCGAGATAGACCGCAACGGCCGAAGCGACCGCCGCTTCGAGAGCGGGGTCGTCGGTCTGCCCCTCCAGTCCGTCAGGACCGGAGACAATCGCGCCCGGCAATGTCATGATGCCTCGCCCCGCCCCCCTGCTTGCAGGCCAGATGGATAGCGAATGGGGGTTAATGAGCGATAACCAAGGCGATTTTCGCGGTATCGCCCTTTCACCTGTTGCAATCCTTCTCGATGGCTCCGGGGCCTTGTCATGGGGCGGGCGCCTGCGCATTGTCCGCCACGTACCGGCCACGACGCCAGGCCAGCATCAGGCACAGCGCCGCGAACGCGCTGGCATCGGGATTGCTCAGATGCAGCCCGCCGAACAGCAAGGCGGTCAGCAGCAACGCCGGCCACACGCCGGCAACGCGCCAGATCAGGCGAAAGATCACCAGCCGCATCAGCACTTCCTCGATCACGCCCGACTGGATGGCGAGCTTGAGCGATCCCGATCGCCAGTTCCGGCGCAAGAGCGCGGAGCCCGAGTTCGGGCACGCCGCGACGCTCGCCCAAGCGTACCGCCAGGCCGTAAACCGCCAGCATCGCGATAGACCCGATAATCACCGCGGCCAGACGGGCGCCGGTCGGCGCGGCGGCCCGGGCGGTAAATCCCTCTCCGGTGACAATGCCGGCGATACGCAACACGGCGTCGGCAGCAAGATTGAACGACAGGACGCACAGCACCGCAAGGACGCACATCCAGCCGAGCGCCCGCAACCAGCGAAGCCTGCCCGGCGCCAGCACCCCCGCATTCCCCAGCATGATATCGGCCGCCATCGGAATCTCCTTCCGGATCGACCGCTAATCTATGTGTATTACTATGGCAATACACTTTGATCGTCGCCGCAATGCGCCTTGCGCCGGGGCGGTATCGCCCTCATGTCTAGCCCGGCATTCGCCCCCTTGCGCAACAAGAACAAATGTGGAACATAAACTCGATGAGTCTCACCAAGATTTCCGTCCGGGGCGCGCGCGAGCATAATCTCAAGGGCGTCGATATCGATCTGCCCCGCGATACGATGATCGTCATCACCGGGCTTTCGGGCTCCGGGAAATCTTCGCTCGCTTTCGACACCATCTATGCCGAGGGCCAGCGGCGCTATGTCGAGAGCCTGAGCGCCTATGCGCGGCAGTTTCTGGAGATGATGCAGAAGCCCGATGTCGAGCATATCGAGGGGCTGAGCCCCGCCATCTCGATCGAGCAGAAAACGACATCCCGGAATCCAAGATCCACCGTCGCCACCGTCACCGAAATCTACGATTATATGCGGCTGTTATGGGCGCGGGCGGGCATCCCCTACAGCCCCGCGACCGGCGAGCCGATCTCCGCGCAAACCGTCAGCCAGATGGTCGACCGGGTGATGACCCTGGAAGAAGGCACGCGCTTCTATCTGCTCGCGCCGGTCGTGCGCGGCCGCAAGGGCGAATATCGCAAGGAAATCGCCGAATGGCAGAAAGCCGGCTTCACCCGCATCAGGGTGGACGGCGAATTCCACGATATCGAGGACGCGCCCGGGCTCGACAAGAAGTTCAAGCATGACATCGAAGTGGTCGTCGACCGACTGGTCGTGCGCGCCAAGGACGACAAGGGCGGCATGGAGACGCGGCTGGCGGATTCGTTCGAAACCGCGCTGCGGCTCGCCGATGGTCTCGCCTATGTCGATCTGGCCGAGGGCGTCGTGCCGGGGCGCGAGGATGACGGCGACGGGGCAGGCAAGCTCAAAGGCGCGGGGCTGCCCGACAACCGCATCGTCTTTTCCGAGAAATTCGCCTGCCCGGTCTCCGGCTTCACCATTTCGGAGATCGAGCCGCGGCTCTTCTCCTTCAACGCGCCGCAGGGCGCCTGCCCGGCGTGCGACGGGCTCGGCGAGAAGCTGGAATTCGACGAGGAGCTGGTGGTCCCCAACCCGGCGCTCAGCCTGAAACAGGGCGCGGTCGTCCCCTGGGCCAAGTCCAACCCGCCCAGCCCTTATTATATGCAGGTGCTCGCCAGCATCGCGAAGCATTTCGAATTCGCGCTCGACACGCCCTTCGCCGAACTGCGCGAAGAGCATCGCGACGTCATCCTCTACGGCACCCAGGGCCTGCCGATCACCCTTTCCTTCAAGGACGGGCGCAAGAGCTATGACGTCCGCAAGCCCTTCGAGGGTGTGATCGGCAATCTCAATCGCCGGATGATGCAGACCGAGAGCGCGTGGATGCGCGAGGAGCTGTCGAAATTCCAGACCGCGGCGCCCTGCGAAGTGTGCGGCGGCGCGCGGCTGAAACCCGAAGCGCGGGCGGTGAAGATCGCCGGCGAGGACATCTCGATGAGCGCCCGCCGCCCGGTCGGCAAGGCGCTCCAATGGTTCGAGGAGCTGCCCGAGAAACTCGGGCCCACCCAGCTCCAGATCGCCACGCCGATCCTGAAAGAGATTGTCGAGCGGCTGGGCTTCCTCAACAATGTCGGCCTCGATTACCTCAATCTCGATCGCAGATCGGGCACCCTCTCGGGCGGCGAGAGCCAGCGCATCCGGCTTGCCAGCCAGATCGGCTCAGGGCTTTCGGGCGTGCTCTATGTTCTCGACGAGCCCAGCATCGGCCTCCACCAGCGCGATAACGACCGGCTGCTCGCTACGCTGAAACACCTCCGCGATCTCGGCAACACGGTGATCGTCGTCGAGCATGACGAGGACGCGATCCGCAACGCCGACCATATCGTCGATATGGGCCCGGGCGCGGGCGTCCATGGCGGCGAGGTCGTCGCGCAGGGGACGCTCAAGCAGATCCTGAAATCGAAGAAGAGCCTCACCGCGCAATATCTGAACGGCGAGCGCGAGATTGCGGTGCCGGAAAAGCGCCGCAAGGGCACGGGCAAGAAGATCACCGTCAAGGGCGCCACCGCCAACAATCTCGACGGCATCAGCGCCAGCATCCCGCTCGGCACCTTCACCTGCGTCACCGGGCTCTCGGGCTCGGGCAAATCGACCTTCACCATCGACACGCTGTACGCCGCCGCCGCCCGCACGCTGAACGGCGCGCGCGTCGTCGCCGGCAAGCATGAAAAGCTCGAAGGGCTGGAATATCTCGACAAGGTCATCGATATCGACCAGTCGCCGATCGGCCGCACCCCGCGCTCCAACCCGGCCACCTATACCGGCGCCTTCACGACGATCCGCGACTGGTTCGCCGGGCTGCCCGAAAGCCAGGCGCGCGGCTACAAGCCCGGCCGCTTCAGCTTCAACGTCAAGGGCGGCCGCTGCGAGGCGTGCCAGGGCGACGGCGTCCTCAAGATCGAGATGCACTTCCTGCCCGATGTCTATGTCACCTGCGATGTCTGCCACGGCGCGCGCTACAATCGCGAAACGCTGGAGGTGAAGTTCAAGGGCAAGAGCATCGCGGACGTGCTCGACATGACGGTCGAGGATGCGCATGTTTTCTTCAAGGCCGTCCCGCCGATCCGCGACCGTATGGCGATGCTCGAACAGGTCGGGCTCGGCTATATCAAGGTCGGCCAGCAGGCGACCACCCTTTCGGGCGGCGAGGCCCAGCGCGTGAAGCTCTCGAAAGAACTCTCCAAACGCGCCACCGGCAACACGCTCTACATTCTCGACGAGCCGACCACCGGCCTCCACTTCGAAGACGTCCGCAAGCTGCTGGAGGTGCTCCACGCGCTCGTCGAGCAGGGCAATACGGTGGTGGTGATCGAGCATAATCTCGACGTCATCAAGACCGCCGACCATATCCTCGATCTCGGCCCCGAAGGCGGCGACAAGGGCGGCAGGATCGTCGCGCAAGGCACGCCCGAAGAGGTCGCCAAGACCAAGGGCAGTTTTACCGGCGAATATTTGAAGGATATGCTGGCGAAATAGGGCGCGAAACAAGGGCCGCGCGACACGGGGGGATAACGGCATGAACTTGCGCAAGGTTTTCGGCTGGCTGATCGGCATCAGCCTGTTTTTCGGCGTGATGATCGGCTGGGTCGCGCCGCTCGCCTTCCCGCCCATCGCGCAGGTCGCGCAGCCGATCGTGTGCGCGGGCGGCGAGCTGAGCCAGGACGTGATCCGCGAGGAATCCGCGAGCGAGGTCACCTATAACAGCGCCTTCCAATGCTATCGCGAGGGCGAGGCGGCGACCGACGTCACCGCCAGCGCGATCCTCACCGCCATCGGCATCTACAGCCTGATCGCCTTCCTGCTGCTCTTCTTCCTGGGCCTGCGCGCGCTGCGCGGCCAGACGGCACGGATGCGCGAGGCGATCCGGGCGATCGGCGACCCGCGCATCCGCATGGCGGGCCGGACGATCGACATGCAGGACGCCGACCTCCCCACCAAGCTCGTCACCCTCATCGACCCCGACACCCATATCCTCGACATCCATCGCGGTCTCTCGGTCGCCGTCCGCCGTCGCAAGCCGGGGCCGCCGGAGCGGATCGACGGGATGTCGGTGGGGATCGTCACCGTCGAGGGTGAGGGGCCGCACAATGGCGAGATGCATCCCGACGGCGACGAGATCCTCTATGTCATTTCGGGCGAGCTGACCGTCCATGCCGACTGCCTCGACGCCCCGCTCGCCGTCCCCGCCGGCAAGGCCGTCGTCATGCCGCGCGGCGAATGGCATAAGCTCACCGCCCCAGAAGGCGCGCGCTGCCGGATCGTCCACATCACCCCGGGCCCGGGCGGCGAGGCGCGGTTCGATTAGCGGCGCCTGCCGTGCGGCTGCGGGCCCCCCTTCGCGCCTTCGCGTCTTCGTGCGCCCTCATTCCCCTTTTGTTCTTGTAATGTAGGATTCGCTCTGTCCTAAGCTGGCAGATGGAACAGCATATTCCCCCGCTCCGCCCCGAAGCCGCCGGACCGGCCGCTTCCTTCCCTCCGCCCGTATTTTGCTTTTGACACGCATTCGCAATAACTCTAGGCACCGGGCTCTGAAACCGAACAAGGGAGACATGTTCATGGCCTCGAAGCTCCGCCGCACCTCTTTCCTCACGCGCATCGGCGCCGGCGCCGGGATCGGCGCGCTGGCGATCGTTACCGGCGCCTGCTCGCCGGGCGAAGGCGGCACCGATTCGGATATGGGGGCGACCTCCGATCCCTCGGCCGGGGAACGCGCCGCGCCCGCGACGGACAGCGACCGGGCCGCCGCGACCGACAGCGACCCGGCGGCGCCCGCCGCCCCGGCGGTGGACGGCGACGCCGCGCCCGCGGCGGAAAGCGGCGAAGCGCCGCCCGCCGAATAGGGGGCGGGGCGCGGGCGGCGCGCGCGCATCGCCGGCGGCTGCGTCCTATTCGCCACGGTCGGCGCACGAAATTCGCGCCTTCCTTGAAATGTAGGAAATCATCTGGCCTATCCTGTCGGATGACGCATCCCGAGAAACAGCATCGCCCCGAAGCCGCCGGATCGGCCGCTTCCTCTCCCCGCCCCGAAACCCTGCCCGCCCGCGCCGCGCCCGCCGCGCCGGGCTGGACGCCGCCGCGCATCCGCTATTTCCTCTCCCGCCTCGCCGATACCGGCAATGTGCTGGGCGTGTGCCGGGAGATGGGGCTGTCGCGCCAGTCGGTCTACGCGCTGCGCACGCGCGACGCGGCGTTCGAGCGGGCCTGGCAGGGGGCGATGCTGCGGCACCGCGACGCGCTGGTCGATCTGTGCCTGGAGCGGGCGATGGTCGGCGTGACCGAGGAGGTGGTGATCGACGGCCAGCTGGCCGAGCGGACCAGGCCCGACGGCGTGATGCTGCGCCATATGCTGGCCCGGGCGGACCGGCGCTGCGAGGACGACCGGCTCGCCGCGCGGCCGCCGCAGCAATCCGAGCGGCATTTCGAAGCCTTGCTCGATTGCCTCGATCCGCCGGAGAGCGGAGACGCGGCGGGCGGCGAGGAGGCGGTGGACCGGGATATGCTGCTCGCCGAAATCGCGGCCAGCGCGGAGTGGGACTGGAAAGAGGGGCAGCCCTATATCGCCCCGGCGGAAGGGCCGTGCGGCTATGCCAGCGACGAGGCGGCGCTGGAGGCGCTGACCGTCTACAAGCGCATCATGGCGACGCCGCCGGAGGACGTGGAGACCGGCGATCTCGATCCGGCCGAGGCCAAGGGGTGGAGCGACGAGCAATGGCTGCGCGCCGACCGCAGCGGGCTGACCGGCCGGATGTTCGAGGAGCGGGACGGGGACGGGGAGACTGGCGGCGGGAAGGATGGCGGCGGGGAAACTGGCGGCGGGGAAACTGGCGGCGGGGAAACTGGCGGCGGGGAAACTGGCGGCGGGGGGGATGGGAACGGGACGGGCGTAGCGGGGTCGGAAGACCCCTGACCTGTGTCAACCAGTGTCAACC